>ULSI01038231.1_pt1 | contig 34369 bp, 30 predicted proteins | sample 1956211 | NCBI WGS metagenome assembly ULSI01 (sample SAMEA4835704, study PRJEB28245) | human gut metagenome | biome: gut microbiome; material: fecal sample | place: Denmark | collected 2008 | reverse complement strand
CTTGTAAGGCAGATGCTCTGAACCAGCTGAGCTAAACGCCCGAGATCTCGTTCTCAATTGCGGTTGCAAAGGTACGGCTTTATTTTGAATATGCAAATATTTGCCTCATTTTTTTCACTAAAACTGCCATAAAGTACACAAAACAGTATTATTTCAAAGCTTCAAACCTCTATTTATCCCCCTTTTCAGGTCAGTTTCCTCTATAAGTTGAGTAACCATAAGGCGACAAAGTTATAGGCACATGATAGTGAGTTGTTCCTTTCAACTCGAAAACAACTTCAATAAAAGGGTAAAATGTTTCCTGACCCAACAAGTCAAAATATGGCTTTACGTGATAAACCAATTTATATATTCCATCATGTTCCGTACCATCTTCTTTCAGGAAATCTTTTACACGACCATTTTCATCAGTCAGTTTCTCCTCCACCATCAACCATTTTCCATCTGTATGCTGCTTGTACAGGCTGATCTTCACATTAGAAGCCGGTTTTCCCCGAGTTATATCCAAGATGTGGCTAGACAACTGGTAAGAAGACTCTTGAGCCAGTCCAACGCCCAAAAACAGAAACATAAACGTGCAGATTAATGTAAATTTTTCATAAGCGATATAATTAAGATAAACAAATAGACATATAGACAGAATAAAAACAGAAAAAATATTCATTTTGTTCGAAAAGTACATAATAAAAATCGCCATCCAGCATGTATACCTTAAATATATACAATGCTGAATGGCGATTTCTGATTTATTTAATATAACCGGATTTTATTCCTGCCCAAAGCGTTTTGCCTGCTCTTCAATTAAAGCAGCATCATCAAAATAATTGATTTTCATAGCACGGCGAACTTCATCCATTGTCTGAGCAGCAGTTTCACGAGCAACTTCACATCCTTTTTTCAACATATCATAGACAGCCGGAATATCTTTCTCAAACATTTTACGACGTTCGCGTATCGGAGCCAGTTCTTCCTGCATAATAGCAGCCAGGAACTTCTTCACCTTCATATCTCCCAATCCTCCACGAGTGTAATGAGCTTTCAGTTCATCCAAGTTCGGATAATCGGGCAGGTAACGTTCAAAATGTTCAGGACGGCAAAAAGCATCCAGATAAGTAAACACGCAGTTTCCTTCGAGTTTTCCCGGATCGCTGACTTTAATATGAGTAGGATCTGTATACATACTTTTTACCTTCTTTTCTACTTCATCGGCCGAATCTGAAAGATAAATGCAGTTTCCTAATGATTTACTCATCTTAGCCTTACCATCCGTTCCCGGCAAACGCATACAAGCAGCATTATCCGGCAGAAGAATTTCCGGTTCAACCAATGTTTCTCCGTAAATATGATTGAATCGACGAACGATTTCTCTTGTTTGTTCAATCATCGGTTCCTGATCTTCACCAACAGGCACTGTAGTAGCCTTGAAAGCAGCAATATCAGCAGCCTGACTGATAGGATAAGTAAAAAAACCTACCGGAATGCTTGTTTCAAAATTACGCATCTGAATTTCAGTCTTTACTGTAGGATTACGCTGCAATCGAGAAACAGTTACCAAATCCATAAAATAGAAACTCAACTCATAAAGTTCCGGAATTTGCGACTGAATAAAAATAGTCGACTTAGCCGGATCAAGTCCCGCCGCAAGATAATCCAAAGCCACTTCGATTACATTCTGACGTACTTTTTCCGGATTATCAATATTATCAGTCAAAGCCTGTCCGTCAGCTTCGAAAACAAATATTTTATCGTAGAGTCCCGAATTCTGAAGTTCCACACGACGACGTAATGAACCTACATAATGTCCGATATGTAGTTTCCCGGTAGGGCGGTCGCCGGTAAGTATAATTTTCTCCTTTTTCATCATTAAATTTTTGATAATTATTAATTAGCAGCAAAGATAAGCAAATCCTTTGTTTTCTTCAAAATTAATTGTTTCTTTGCATATATAAGATATTGAGAGAACAACCAATAAATCTATTAATAAACACCATGAAGAAAGAATTAAAGAAAGTCCTGGTACTCGGATCAGGCGCACTTAAAATCGGCCAAGCCGGAGAATTCGACTATTCAGGCTCGCAGGCATTGAAAGCCTTGCGTGAAGAAGGCATCAGCTCTGTATTAGTAAATCCTAATATTGCTACTATCCAAACTTCGGAAGGCATTGCCGACCAAGTATATTTTCTACCGGTTACTCCCTACTTTGTAACTGAAATCATCAAAAAAGAACGTCCCGACGGTATTCTGCTCGCTTTTGGAGGTCAAACAGCCTTGAACTGCGGTACAGAATTATACCAGACAGGAGTATTGAAAGAATATGGCGTACAGGTACTGGGAACATCGGTAGAAGCTATCATGTATACCGAAGACCGTGATTTGTTCGTCAAAAAACTGGATGAAATAGAAATGAAAACTCCAGTCAGCCAGGCCGTAGAAAATATGGAAGATGCGCTGGCTGCAGCACGCAGAATCGGTTATCCGGTTATGATCCGTTCGGCATACGCATTGGGCGGACTGGGTAGCGGTATTTGCCCGGACGAAACTAAATTTATTGAATTAGCAGAAAGTGCTTTCACATTCTCTCCACAAATATTGGTAGAAGAATCACTGAAGGGATGGAAAGAGATAGAATTTGAAGTAATCCGTGATGCAAACGACCACTGCTTTACAGTTGCAAGCATGGAAAACTTCGACCCGCTGGGTATTCATACAGGCGAATCTATCGTAGTCGCTCCTACTTGTTCACTGACTCAAGATCAGGTGACTATGTTGCAGGATTTATCCAAGCAATGTATCCGACACCTGGGAATTGTTGGAGAATGTAACATCCAATATGCTTTCAATGCCGATACAAACGACTACCGTGTAATTGAAGTAAATGCCCGCCTCAGCCGTTCTTCTGCTTTGGCATCAAAAGCTACAGGATATCCGCTGGCATTCGTCGCAGCTAAAATAGCATTGGGATATACACTCGACGAAATCGGTGAAATGGGTACTCCGAACTCAGCGTACGTAGCTCCTTCACTCGATTATTTAATCTGCAAGATTCCACGTTGGGATTTAACCAAATTTGTCGGTGTATCACGCCGCATCGGCTCCAGCATGAAATCTGTAGGTGAAATCATGTCAATCGGACGCTCATTCGAAGAAATCATCCAGAAAGGACTTCGCATGATCGGACAAGGCATGCATGGCTTTGTAGGCAACGACCACACACGTTTCGACAATCTGGACGACGAACTTGCCAACCCGACCGATTTGAGAATCTTTGCCATTGCTCAGGCTTTGGAAGAAGGATATGATATCCAGCGTATTTACGACCTGACCAAAATAGATCCTTGGTTCATCGGAAAATTAAAAAACATTGTTGATTACAAAGTTAAACTGCAATTATACAATTCATTGGAAGAACTTCCAGCAGAAGTCTTGAAAGAAGCAAAAGTGCTGGGATTCTCTGACTTCCAGATCGCACGTTTCGTATTGAAACCAACCAGCGGCAACATGGAAAAAGAAAACCTTGCCGTACGTGCATATCGTAAGAAACTAGGTATCCTGCCTGCCGTGAAACGCATCAATACTGTTGCATCCGAACATCCGGAACTGACAAACTACCTCTATATGACGTATGGAGCAGACGGATATGATGTAAACTATTACAAGAATGAAAAGTCGGTTGTAGTACTTGGCTCTGGTGCTTACCGTATCGGATCATCTGTAGAATTCGACTGGTGTTCGGTTAATGCTATCCAGACAGCACGCAAGCTGGGATATAAGTCCATTATGATCAACTATAATCCGGAAACAGTTTCTACCGACTACGATATGTGCGACCGTCTATACTTCGATGAACTTTCGTTCGAACGTGTACTCGATGTAATAGATCTGGAACAGCCTCGTGGTGTTATTGTATCTGTAGGAGGACAAATTCCGAACAACCTTGCCATGAAGCTTTATCGTCAGTCTGTTCCTATCCTGGGAACTTCTCCGATTTCTATCGACCGTGCCGAAAACCGTAACAAGTTCTCCGCTATGCTCGACCAGCTAGGTATTGACCAGCCTGCATGGCAGGAATTGACAAGCCTGGATGATGTTAAGACATTTGTTGCAAAAGTCGGTTATCCGGTATTGGTTCGTCCATCGTACGTACTGAGTGGAGCTGCCATGAATGTATGTTATGACGAAGAAGAACTGACTCGTTTCTTGCAAATGGCAAGTGAAGTATCGAAAGAATATCCTGTAGTTGTTTCACAGTTCATGCAGGAAACCAAAGAAATCGAATTTGATGCAGTTGCACAAAACGGTGAAGTTGTAGAATACGCCATTTCTGAACACATCGAATATGCCGGTGTACATTCAGGTGACGCTACACTTGTATTCCCTGCCCAGCAGATCTATTTCTCTACGGCACGACAAATCAAAAAGATAAGCCGTCGTATTGCCCAAGAACTTAATATATCCGGACCATTCAACATTCAGTTCCTGGCACGTAAGAACGAAGTGAAAGTAATCGAGTGTAACCTGCGTGCATCTCGTAGCTTCCCGTTTGTATCCAAGGTTCTGAAACGCAACTTCATCGAGACAGCTACCCGCATCATGCTGGATGCACCGTATACCCGTCCGGACAAATCGGCATTCGATATCGACCGCATCGGAGTTAAGGCTTCTCAATTCTCATTCGCACGCTTGCAAAATGCCGACCCTGTACTGGGAGTAGACATGTCGTCTACCGGAGAAGTGGGATGCTTGGGTGACGATTTCAACGAAGCATTGCTCAATTCTCTGATAGCAACCGGATACAAGATTCCAAAACAATCTATCCTGTTGTCTTCGGGAGCAACCAAATCGAAAGTAGATTTACTGGATGCAAGCCATATGTTAAGCAAAAACGGTTATCACATTTATGCTACAGCGGGAACTGCAACCTTCCTCAATTCACACGGAATCCCTACCACACCGGTATTCTGGCCAGATGAACGTCCGCATGCAGAAAACAACGTGATGAAAATGATAGCCGAACATAAGTTTGACCTGATAGTCAACATTCCGAAAAATCACTCTAAACGTGAGCTGACAAACGGTTATCGTATCCGTCGTGGTGCAATAGACCACAATATTCCGTTGATGACCAATGCACGTCTTGCTAAGGCATTCATCGAAGCCTTCTGCCAGATGAAGCAGGAAGATATCCAGATAAAGAGCTGGCAAGAATACAAATAAAATTAAGTTGTGCAGCCATTGAATATGCTCTGAAAAGTTATATACACTATAACTGACAAATAAAAAACAGCCATATCAGACTCATAATTCCATTGAGTGATGATATGGCTGTTTTTATTGATTGTACTATTATTCTTTGCTATCCAATCTCCTCTTCACTGTTGCCGGATTACCTACCGCTAAGCTATCAGATGGAACATCCTTTGTCACCACACTGCCAGCCCCGATGATACAGCGGTCTCCGATAGTTACTCCTGGAAGAATTATGGCTCCTCCACCTATCCAGCAATCCTTACCAATCGTAACCGGATATGAATACTCTTTCGAAGCACGACGCTCACGATAATCGATAGGATGATGCGGAGTGTATATTTGTACGTTAGGGGCAATCAGAGTATAGTCACCTATCGTAATATAAGCTCCGTCCAGAAAAGTACATCCGGCATTCACAAATACATGTTCGCCCAACCGTATTCCATGCCCATGGTCGCAATGGAAAGGAGGCATAATGACAGATGTTTCAGGAATACCCGGTATCAAATCCTCCAAAACCGTACGATAATCATCGTCGTAAGTCGACATGGTACGGAACTTAGCCAACAGTTTTTTACAATGACGGAAGCTATCTTGCACTTCGGGAGCACTGAAATCGGCAAGCAGGCCGCTACGCATTTTCTCTATCTCATTCATGGCATCTTGGCAAATAAATTATTTCAAAGCTTCTTCGATAGTATCCATCAGTTTCTGAAACTCTTCCGGAGTATACCCGGTAGAAGTATAAATCAGTTTACCATCCTTACCAAACAGATAAGCGCGGGGAATACTCTGGTCGGCAAACAGCGAGAATACCTCACGTTTCGGATCAGGATAAAGCGGGAAAGTAAACTTTTTACGCGCATTGTATTTGGTCAAGTCTGCATCTGTATGTTCACGTCCAATTACCAACAAACGGAAATTCTTGTTATCTTTATATTTCGGATAAAGCGTGCTTTGCACTTCTGCAAGCTCTTTCTGGCACGGTCCACACCAAGTAGCAAACAGACTTATCAGCACCACCTTCCCTTTCAGATCGGAAGGAGTCACTTGTCCGTATACATCCGAGTTTAATGTAAACTGAGGCATTGTATCGCCTATCTTTACCTTTTCCACACTATTTTGAGCATGAGCTCCCACAAAAAACAGCATCAGAGCCATTATCAGGCTGCCGATTTTCAACGATTTCATCATATATTATCAGAATTAAATAAAACGATCCTATCTATCGTCAACAAATATATGTCTTTTCCGAACAAAAACCCTTGCAGAAATGTATCTTTGTAATGAGATTTAACAAAAACAGCAACAGCTTATGATGATTTATATTTCGTGTGCCAAGACAATGACTGCACGCAGCCGCCAGCAGGTTCCCTATACGACTGTTCCTTCTTTCGAAAAAGAAGCTCACGAAAATGCCATGCACATGGCACAGTTCAATACCGAAGAGCTGACCCGCTTACTGCGCATAAACAATAAGCTGGCAGCCGAAAACGTGCTCCGCTATCATGACTTTTTATCTCCCAATGCCCCTTCGCTTCCGGCACTGCTGGCTTATACAGGGATTGTATTCAAACGCCTCAATCCAAAAGATTTCACAGAAGAAGACTGGAAGTATGCGCAGCAGCATCTGTTTATCACATCTTTTCTCTATGGATTATTACGACCACTGGATTTGATCAAGAATTACAGGCTGGAAGGTGACGTACGCATGCCCGAACACGGAGATATCACGATGTTCGAATACTGGCGACCTTTGCTGACAGAATATTTCATAACCGAAATAAAAAAACAGGGAAATCTCCTGATAAATCTGGCAAGCGCCGAAATGAAGGATTTGTTCCAATGGAAAGAGGTTACTCGAGCTGTAGAAGTTGTAACACCGGAGTTCATGGTATACAAGAACGGCAAACCTACGACAGTAGTTATTTATGCTAAAATGTGCAGAGGAGAAATGACCCGTTTCATTCTGAAAAACCGCATAGAAGATATAGAATCACTGAAAAGTTTCGAATGGGAAGGCTTTACGTTCGACGAAGCATTAAGTCAGGATAATCGTCTGATTTTCACTTTAAAATAAAGCAATAAAAAAACTTGCGCATATTTTATAAAAAACATGCGCAAGTTTTATCTAAAACATCCTGAAGTTTTTCAAAAACATCAGGTTATTTGAAAAGTTTCTCCAGATCATCTTCTTTCAATACAGAAAGTACCACTTTACCATCAGGCGTATAGTTAGGTGTAGAAACAGCAAAAAGCTCATCTACCAAATTATTCATTTCTTCATTTGTCAATACCTGTCCCGGCACGATAGCCGCAGCTTTTGCCAGTGACAGAGCCAGCATACTTTGTACTTCTTCCTTTACTTTACAACCTTTCTCGATTGCCGTCTGTACCATATTTGTTACCAGTGTTTCCGGATTCAGTCCTTCAATACCAGCCGGAATTCCATTAATAGCATACGAACCTCCCCCAAGGTTACTAAGTTCAAAGCCCAATGCTGTCAAGTCATCCATAATCTCCTCCAATACAGGTATTTCTGCCGGAGAAAAATGTACCATATCAGGAAACAGCATACGCTGTGATACGTTTCTCCGATTTGCGATCTGATTCATGTACTGATCGTACAAGATACGGATATGCGCACGCTGCTGATCAATGATCATCAGCCCGGATTTGACAGATGTCAGAATATAGCTTCCCTTATACTGATAGTGTTGCACCGACTTTTCGGCTATCGCTCCCTCAGCATGTTCATCATACAGCGTTGGTTCCGGCTGTTGTTCAGGTTCACTCCAAGTTTCATCAGGTATAGGAGAAGCAGGCATATCCCACGAAGATGAACCCTTTTTCTCCAGTCCTTGAAACAGAGGCTCCCATTCTACATGCTGCTTCTGATAAGAAGAAGGTGAATATTGTGAAGGAGGGACCGATGAAACATTAAACGGATTATACGACGGATCGTACGATGTAGAAGGAGGACGAACCCCCGAAACCGGAGCAGCATCGAAAGCCGGAATATCAGGCATACCTTCCGTATCAAAATCAATAGAAGGAACTGCATTAAACCGACCTAGGGTTTCCTTTACTGCCGCCGACAGGATCTGCCAGATAGGCTGCTCGTTCTCAAATTTTATTTCAGTTTTTGTAGGATGAATATTTACATCAATATTTGCCGGATCGACATCAAAATAAATGAAATAAGAAACTTGTTCCCCTACAGGAATAAGGTTTTCATAAGCATCGACTACCGCCTTATGGAAATAAGGATGGCGCATGTATCGGCCGTTGACAAAAAAGAACTGACGGGCTCCTTTCTTACGTGCCGTTTCTGGCTTTCCGATAAATCCATGTATCTTCACCATGCTGGTTTCGATATCAAGCGACAGCAAATCCTGATTCAGCTTCTTCCCGAATACTCCCATAATACGCTGGCGTAACTGAATAGCCGGAAGGTTTAACATCTCCGTATCATTATGATGAAGTGTAAACGATACTTCAGGATTGACTAAAGCAATACGTTCAAATTCCGTAAGAATATTGCTCAATTCTGTCTGATTGGATTTCAAGAACTTACGGCGGGCTGGAATATTGAAGAAAAGGTTTTTAACTGAAAAATTACTTCCGTGCGGACATGCCACCGCTTCCTGGCTCTCTACTTTGGAACCAGAAATGCAAATACGAGTACCCAGTTGCTCTCCTTCCTGACAGGTACGAAGTTCAACCTGAGCTACTGCTGCGATAGAAGCAAGCGCCTCTCCACGAAATCCCATGGTATGAAGAGCAAACAAATCGGCTGCCTGACGTATTTTTGACGTAGCATGACGCTCAAAAGCCAGACGTGCATCTGTTTCCGACATACCCTTTCCATCGTCTATCACCTGAATACAAGTCTTGCCTGCATCAGTTATCAAAACGTCTATGTGATGTGCTCCGGCGTCGATGGCATTTTCAACCAACTCCTTTACCACAGAAGCCGGGCGCTGTATCACTTCGCCCGCCGCAATCTGGTTGGCTACGGAATCGGGCAACAAACGGATTACATCGCTCATAACATGAAAAGTTTAAAAAGTAAATTCTCCAGTCACCAAATAGTGCAAAATATATGCAAGTACAGCTATTGCCACAAATATAGTAGCATAACTCAAAGGCTTACGTCCGCTTTCTTTACGGCGTTTCAGATAAGTTGTACCTTCGATAAACTTACCCCGTATATCTTCGGGAGAAAATTCCTTAGGGGGAAGCATACCCAGGTCACGCTTTGCGTTTTCCTCTATCTTCTGCAATTTTTCTTTTCGTTCGTCCACGTAAATATACTCATGGTGATATGCACGCGGTTTTCTCATCGTAAACATTCCCATAGCGCTACTCCTTTTTGGTTTCAAATAAATGCTGGTTTGGCAATTCTACCGGTCCACGTACGTTCTTCTTCAACTGGTCTTCCACTTTCTTGCTTCTCCAGTTGAATATATCTTCCTTGTTCAGCGGACGTATATAGTCGAACCATACAAAATTCTGCAACTTATCAGTTCCCGAAGGAATCTGAGTGATAGGATAAAGTGTACCGTTCGATTTCGGACTCATCACCATTTTCTCCAGTTTCTGATTCTCCAGATAGATATCCAGCTTACTTGTTTCGGATACATTCATACCAATCAGCGTACTGTCCGAGTCCATCGGATAATAAACCACACGTACCGATCCGATCACTTCTGTTTTGTACATCTGGCGGTCACGGAAATATGCCTTCATTTCCTTTCCTGTTACCTGATTGTATTTCGTCGTATCCAACTGTTCTACAGATAAAGCCTGATTGATGATATGTGCCCAGTCGATAGTGCTGTCATTCATATAAATACATATTTTCTCTCCTACCAGCTGCTGACTTTCATTCCATAAAATCGGATCACGATACATTGTCAGACAACTGTCTTTTGACGAGAAGACCAATGAATCGGCCACTCCTTGTACATCGGTACGGTAAAAACGTACTTTATGGAAAGCACGCATTTCGCGGAACATTGAGTCAGTATCCAGATGGAAAGTTTCCATCAGCAGTGTATCTCCATGCAAGAACAAACTATCTCCCTGAGAATAGTCGATGGCAACGGCCTTATCGGTAGCAAACGCATATCCTCTTTTTTCATTATAAAAGCCGTATTCTCCCGTCATCATATTCTTGTTAATGGTATCGGTCAGTACCATATTACGGAATGCCTCACCCAATCCTTCGTTACGGTCATAAAACAAAGAGTCACCCGTCAGTTGTTTTCCCTCGTTTGTAAGAACTGAACGATCCAGCAGATATGCTTTTCCCGTCATCGTATTATAAGTACCACGTTCTGAATAGATATGGTTATTGTCACTCAGAATATCCGAAGGACCGACAATATTTGCCACCTTACTTGCTGTATTATATTCCAGTGTATCAGAAGTCAGTGTAAACTGAGGGTTTACCAGTTTCACATTATAATTGAAGACAGACTGTTTAGTACCGGGATTATACTCTCCCCACTCCGAAGTCAGCACATTTTGCTCATCCATCAAGGTTCCCCCGTCGAAGAAATATCCCAGATTATATACACGGTCATAATTCAAGCTATCTGTCAGTAAGGTCGTATTACGATTCTCCATACGCACATTCATACGTACTTCAGCTATCTGTGTATTACCATCGTAATACAAGCGGTCGCCATACAAGAAAAGCGTATCTCCCTGATTCATCTTCACATTGCTGAATGCCTCAAACGAACTGATTTTATCGTAATAATAAGCACTGTCGCAATACATATACACACTGTCGTGACGGAAAACAACATTTCCCACCACAACCTGTGCATCCGGATTTCGGGAATCCTTACGCAACAAATCGGAATGTATCAGATAAACTTTACTTTTCGCCGGCTGTTTTTGAGGAGTAGCCTCTCTCTTTCGTACTTTAGTCGTATCTTCCGAAGGCTTCTTCACACGACTCTGTACAGGTTTTTGTGCCAGCAAACAAAAGCCGAACAGGCATAGGATACCTGCTAAAAGCATCCTATGCCCGCCAAATATATTTCTTTTACTTTTCTGTTTCTGCATATATGAATGTAAGTATCAGTTCTTAATCCATCCCGGATATTTGAAATCACAGTTTCTCCAGTCAGGATTAATACGTACATAAGTATTCTTCTGTTTTTCAACGATCCATTTCTGAAGCTTTTCTTCACTCCGTTTGGCAGTTACCATAGCCTTCAGGCGCTGATAGTCTTCAGTTATAGTAGCCTTATGTCCGTCAATACGATTTTTCAGTTTTACGATTGCACAGACTTGTTTTCCTTTAGAATTGATCATGGTAAAAGGTTTCGAGATTTCACCAATCTGCATATTCTCTACCACCTTTGCCACATCCTGTGAAATCAATCCGGCCAACTGCTGCATTTCGAAACGTGAAGTGCTGCTCTGCGGATTGGCCAGCAATCCATGGTTATTACGTGTATCTTTATCTTGGGAAATCCATGTTGCAGCATCATCAAAAGTAAATTTATTTTTACGGATATCATCTGCAATAGAATCCAGACGTGCCAGCGCAGCATCAATATCTTTCTGGTCTACCTTCGGACGCAACAAAATATGGCGATAGTTTACACGGTCACCTCGCTTTTCTATCAACTGAGCAATGTGATAACCAAATTCTGTTTCGAACACCTTCGATACTTTCTTTGTATCAGTCAAGTTAAAGACCACATTCGCAAACTCCGGCACCAATTCGCCACGTCCGGTAAATCCACCTTCTCCTCCACGACGTGCAGTACCAGGGTCTTCTGAATAAAAACGTGCCAATGTAGAAAATGAGGTTTCTCCCTTGTTCACACGGTCGACATATTCACGCAACTGTGATTTTACACGTTCTATTTCTTCTTCTGAAATTTTAGGTTCCTGAGTAATAATCTGTACCTCTACCTGAGTAGGAATAAACGGAATACTGTCTTGGGGCAACTTGCTGAAATAGTTGCGCACTTCAGCAGGAGTCAGCTTAATATCACCGACAATTTTCTGCTGCATCTGTACTACCGTCTTCTGACTTTTTACATTTTCGCGCAACATCTCGCGGATCTGAGTATACGATTTGTTATAATATTCCTCCATTTTTTCTTTCGATCCAATCTGGTCGGCCAGCCATGCTATACGCTGCTCTACCTCTTGAATCACTTCTTGATCGGAAACCATCACACTATCTATTTCTGCCTGATGCAAATATAGTTTCTGTATGGCAAGCTCTTCGGGTATCACGCAATATGGGTCACCATCGAAATGACGGTTTTCATACTGAGCATTCAATCGTTCGTTTTCCACATCCGACTTTAAAATGGCCTCATCGCCTACTACCCAGACTACCTCGTCTATCACATTGTTCTGTGCATAAACCGAAACACCGGCAAGCAACAAAAGCATGCATGCATAAAACTTAATAAACTTAAACTTATTCATTGTTCGGATTCTAATAATAAATTATGTCTTTATCGTCTGAAGCTTCCTTATATAAATCATCCTTCATACGATTGATAAACTCCACACGCTTCAGATTAATTAGTATTTCTTTTATTTCACTCTTTGCATATTCTAATGGCAACTGTTGTCCGGCAGGCAGAAAGTTTTCTACATGAAGGAAATAACAATAAGCCGTATCGCGCACTTCTACATTGCGATTACGATTCAAATAATTGGCATCCGTATCAATGGCTTTCAACGGTATTTTGGCTGCAATTTCGGAAACAGGAATCCAGCGATCATAAAAATAATCATAACTCACAGCATTTCCTATACTGAATTTTTCCAGTTTGTCGATAGCATCCTGAGTGTTTTTCTTATACCAGGCACGTACATTATTCAAATGCTGTGCACTGATTGGCACTTTCATAAACAATCCCTGCACGTAAGACTGATTGGCAGAAAACATTCCTGTATTCTGGTTATAATACTGTTCTATTTCAGCATCCGAAATTTCATTTCCCAGCTTTTGATTAACCAGCTCTTCCTGATAAGTATGTATTATCAGTGCTTTTCTGTAAGAAGCAACCAGTTCATCTACTTTCACGTTATCGGGAATGTTACCTTCTGCTTTCTTATACAAAAGCACATCCTTTATCCAATTATGAATATATTCTTCAGCAAACCGAGCACTATCCTGTCCTCGCATACCGACAGGCATAGCCGCCTGCAAATCTTCCTTGTACAAGAACTCATGACCGACTTCCACCAAAGGAGTCTTTCCTTTATGGTCTACCGCCTGACTGCATCCTGCTAAAGTCATCAGTCCTACAACGAAGATACTGAATTTACCCATTATTAGCCTTATTACTCTGAATCAGTGAACGAAGATACAGTATTAATTAATTACTTCCGCAACAATTAACTGTTTTTAAAACGTCTTGCTCTATTTCTACCCCAAAATGTTGCATTAACGAAGTAAGCAGACCTCTTTCCTGCTCTCTTCGATAGTCAATCTCCACTTCTTCACGAACATCCGAATACTCTTCGGGACCTTTCTTCAGTTTTTTTCCAAAGACACAGATATAAGGATATTTTTTCTCTTTCGGCAAACTTCCACACTTAAAAGCCAGTTTGTCGACATAGGCATTTTTTCCAATTTGGAAGAGTCCGACTTCCATTGTCGCATTCATCGTAGAATCTGCTTTTACTAGATTACGGAAACTTTCTTCCCACTGAGCGAATGGCTGTTTCTTCAAGTATTTCTTTATGCGAGAAGCTGTTTTTTTATTGGCACACTGAATCACAGCCCCTCTGAAATGTGGAAACTCCCATGTATAATGTTTTTTATTTTGAAGAAAGAACTGTTCCAATTCCTGTGACGTAGCCTCCCGAGGTAAAGACGAGCTATGCAATTTATCCCAAAAAGAAGCCAGCAGCTTATCTTCTGCATCTGTCATACACAAACGTATAGCATCGTTATGCAACGCTCCTTCTCTCCACTGTGTAAATAAATCGTGCTTCAAGGCAGGATGATCCGCTCCTAAGCGTTCCATATAAGCCAACAGATAAGGACGTGCCTCTTCATAACTGATACAAGGCTTTGTATCGGTAAGCCTGATAATATGGACACCTAACGGTGAAAAAAAAGGTTCAGAAAATTCATTTTTTGAAAGAGAAGCCAAACGGTCGGCAAACTCCTGAAGAAGTTCCACTACTGGAATCCATGTTCCTCCCTCCGGCTGACATGAAAAAGAAGTAAAATCTGCCCCGCTCTTCAACTTCGCATAAATCGAATCCATACGGTTACGAGCCGCACGCTCATCAGCCTTAGGCGCATGTTGTGATAACAAAATAGTTATCTGTTCTATTTTGACCCAACCGCTTTTTGAGAGTCTCTCCACACTCTGTCGGTATAAATCACGGCAAATACGTTCTTCCTGTTCTTTATCTAACAGTACATTCTTCAGTAGTTCACCTCTCATCACCTTACAGTACTGCCTGAAAGCAGGTAACGTATCGCAACCAGACTGACGCATATCAGCAGCTTTCAGCTTTCGGAAAAGAAAATCATCGAAAGCTTCATTCACCGATTCTGTCTGGCATTTTCCGGCAAGACTATGTTTACAATAAAATTCAAACTCCTGTTTGGCTACGGTTTGTCCACCGATACGCAATAAGATATCAGACCGCTCGGCCGCAAACGAAAAACAAGGTATGGGAAGCCACGAAAGCCAAAGAAGTTGTCTTATGAGTTTTATCATTTTAAGTAACAGTTGAGTACAAAAACGAATGCAATAATACAAAATTCACCACAGACTTCATCAGCCGGCAAACACAATAAACGTTAACCTGACAATAAATGAAGTCTGTGGTGATAAATATTCTATAATGATAGAATCATCCAGCCTTACTGAGGACGGCTATAGTTAGGAGCCTCACTGGTAATAGCAACATCGTGCGGATGGCTCTCCAGTACACCAGCATTTGTAATACGGGTAAACTTAGCATTATGCAATTCTGTAATATTATGAGCACCACAATATCCCATACCTGCACGCAATCCGCCTACCAACTGGTATATAACTTCATACAAGGTTCCTTTATAAGGTACACGGGCAGCAATACCTTCTGGCACTAATTTCTTCACGTCATTAGTTCCAGCCTGGAAATAACGGTCCTTTGAACCATTTTCCATTGCTTCCAATGATCCCATACCACGGTATGATTTAAACTTACGTCCGTTGAAAATAATTGTATCACCCGGTGATTCTTCTGTTCCTGCAACGAGTGAACCAATCATTACACTGTAACCTCCGGCAGCCAATGCCTTAACAACATCACCAGAATAACGCAAGCCACCATCAGCGATCAAAGGAACTCCAGTACCTTCCAATGCTTTTGCAACATCATATACAGCAGTCAACTGCGGAACTCCTACCCCAGCCACTACACGTGTAGTACAGATAGAACCCGGACCGATACCAACCTTCACAGCATCTGCTCCAGCCTCAACCAATATCTTGGCTGCTTCGCCAGTAGCAATGTTTCCTACAACAATATCAATATTCGGGAAAGCTTTCTTTGCTTCTTTTAATTTTTCGATAACAGACAGCGAATGTCCATGTGCAGTATCGATAACAATGGCATCTGCACCAGCATTTACCAATGCTTCCATACGTTGTAAAGTATCAGCAGTAACACCAACACCGGCTGCGACACGTAAACGTCCTTTAGAGTCTTTGCAAGCCATTGGTTTGTCCTTTGCCTTTGTAATGTCTTTATAAGTAATCAAGCCAACCAACTTACCGTCTTTACCAACTACAGGCAGCTTTTCAATTTTATTTTCTTGCAGAATTCTGGAAGCAGTTTCCATATCCGTTCCAGGCTCAGTAGTAACAATGTTTTCCTTCGTCATTACTTCATCGATACGCTTTGTCATATCTTTTTCAAAACGAAGGTCACGGTTTGTAACAATACCTACCAGATAGTTTTCATCATCTACAACAGGAATACCACCGATTTTGTATTCTGCCATCAAGTCAAGAGCATCTTTTACAGTAGAGCCTCTCTTGATAGTTACAGGATCGTAAATCATACCATTTTCGGCACGCTTCACAATAGCTACCTGACGAGCCTGCTCTTCTATAGACATATTCTTATGAATAACACCGATACCTCCTTCACGAGCAATGGCAATAGCCATTTGTGCTTCGGTAACTGTATCCATAGCAGCAGTTACAAACGGAATTTTTAATTCAATGTTACGTGAAAACTTTGTCGTGAGTTCGACAGCTTTAGGTAATACCTCAGAATAGGCCGGGATTAACAATACGTCATCGTAAGTCAATCCGTCCATTACAACTTTATCTGCAATAAATGACATAGGGCTTTATGCTTTAGATTTTATTGCGTGCAAATATACAAATTTTATTCAAATCAGAAAGTAGGATTAACATCTTTTTTTATTTACAACCATACCCTGATAACTCTGGAACAACGCTTAAAAATAAGAAACAGAATTACATAAAACGCCTTACAATTTATACCAAAGTCCAAGAACCTATCAACAGACACAATCCGACAAAACAATAATCCGCAACGCCATACTGTTCTTTTTCGTCTAAGCAGATGACAGAATAAAAAGACTATTTTAGCAACTTATTGTCTATATTATTTGCTAGAAATTGCCTATCTTTGTCCGCTGTTGAATAAAAATCTTTTATAACGCAGTAAAAAATAACTATGAACACGCAAACCACTTATCTTGCATCGAAGCCTCATTACGAAATTCTTGACGGGCTTCGAGGAGTAGCTGCCATTATGGTCATTATCTTTCATTTATTTGAAACTCACTCACTAGGGAATCACTTGATACAAATTATCAATCATGGATACCTTGCTGTTGATTTTTTCTTTATGCTTTCAGGATTTGTAATAGGCTATGCCTATGATGACCGATGGGATAAAATGACATTAGGAACATTCTTTAAGCGACGCATCATCCGCCTGCACCCTATGGTCATCATGGGAAGCATCGTTGGAGCTTCACTTTTCTATTTCCAGCAATCATCTTGCTTTCCACAGATAGAACATACATCAGTAGGGGCATTATTGTTAATTATGCTACTGGGATGTACATTACTTCCACTTCCTTTGAAATGGGATGTACGAGGATGGACAGAAATGCATCCATTGAATGGTCCAGCATGGTCGTTGTATTATGAATATATAGCCAATATTCTCTATGCCCTCTTCATACGTCGTTTCAACAAAATAGCTCTTACTGTTTTAGTCGTTATTGCAGCTTGCTTTACAGTATATCGCAGTCTGACAGCCCCAATGGGTGATATGGTAGGTGGATGGGCACTAAATTGGGAACAACAATATGTAGGCTTTGTACGATTAATGTATCCTTTTTTTGGAGGATTGCTCTTATCCCGACTTGGATGGTTGATACGAATTAAGAAAAGAGCCTTTTGGTATTGTGCTCTGATTATTATCGTCATATTATCAATTCCCCGTCTAGGAGGTGAAGAGCATTACTGGATGAACGGACTCTATGAATCATTCTGTATCATCTTCATATTCCCTATAATTGTTTCCATGGGAGCTGGTGGTAAAGTAACAGGCAAATACTCCAGCCGTATTTGCAAATTTTTAGGAGATATTTCATACCCCATTTATATCACTCACTACCCTCTGATATATATTTATACCGCCTGGGTATGTAATAACAATGCAACAATCACGGAAGGAATTCCTTATATGATACTTGTTTTCGTAGGAGCAATTGCCTTGGCATATGCCTCTCTGAAACTATACGACGAGCCTGTTCGTCGCCGACTTACAGAACGCTTTCTGAAAAAGACGAAATAAAAATAATGAACCGTGGCAGTAAACTTGCTGATTGCTTACTGCTACGGTTAAAATTAAAATGAGCTACTATTAATTTGCCATTTCCGAGATAAATTTGATACGAACCAGACGAATTTCTTCTTCGGTATAATCAGCTCCTAATTCATCCATCGCGTCATCTATCTTATCTGTTGTCGATTCTTTGAAGTAATCATAAATATCAAGCATATGATCTTCATCCATGACATCATTCAAGAAGTAATCGATATTCAATTTTGTTCCTGAATAGACAATAGCTTCTATTTCATCAAGCAATTCATTAAACTCAATACCTTTTGCTACTGCTATATCATCTAAAGCAACCTTACGGTCAATACTCTGAATAATCGAAACTTTCAGTTTTGATTTATTAGCAACAGTACGAACACGCAAGTCTTCCGGACGATCTATCTCATTTTCTTCGCAATGCTTTTTAATCAACTCGCAGAATTCCTGTCCATAACGTTTAGCTTTTCCCGCACCTACACCCGGAATATTCTGCAATTCTTCTAATGTTACCGGATATATAGTAGCCATAGCCTCCAATGAAGGATCCTGGAAAATTACATAAGGAGGAACGTCGAGCTTCTTCGACATTTTCTTACGCAAGTCTTTCAACATAGAGAATAAAACCAGATCAACAGCACATGAAGCACCACTTCTCATCGGAACTTCTTCTACATCTTCATCATCAAAATCAGCATCTTCTACGATCTTAAATGATTTCGGCTTTTTCAAGAACTTATGACCTTCTGGAGTAACTTTCAGTAAACCATAATTTTCAACGTCTTTACTCAAATAACCAGCTATTAAAGCCTGACGAATGACAGCATTCCAAAGACGTTCATCCTCACCCATACCAGAGCCGAAGACTTCCAGATCTTCATGTTTATGAGCCAATACTTCCGACGTTTCCTTTCCTAAAAGGATGTCAACTATATAATCTTGTTTAAAGTTTTCTTTTACTGCAATGATTGTTTCAATCACTGCACACAACGAATCCTGAGCCTCCACTTGTTTTTTCGGATTTAAACAGTTATCACAATTACCACAATTATCTTCAGTATATTCTTCTCCGAAATAATGCAATAAAATCTTTCTACGACATAATGACGACTCAGCATATGCTGCTGTTTCCAACAACAATTGCTTTCCAATTTCTTGTTCTGAAATAGGCTTACCTTGCATAAATTTTTCCAACTTTTGCAAGTCCTTATTCGAATAGAAAGTGATACACATACCTTCTCCACCGTCACGTCCTGCACGTCCTGTTTCCTGATAATATCCCTCTAAACTTTTCGGAATATCATAATGGATAACAAAACGTACATCTGGCTTATCGATTCCCATACCAAAAGCGATTGTTGCGACAATCACTTCAATATCCTCTTTCAGAAAAGCATCTTGATTGGCATTACGAGTAGCCGAATCCATACCTGCATGATACGGACGAGCCTTAATACCATTAGCCTGAAGGATTTCTGCCAACTCTTCCACCTTCTTACGACTCAGACAATAAATAATGCCTGATTTTTCCGGGTTCTGTTTAATAAAGCGAATAATATCCTTATCCACATTATTTGTCTTAGGACGTACTTCGTAATACAGGTTAGGACGATTAAATGAAGATTTAAACTCCGTCACACCTACCATTCCCAAGTTCTTCTGAATATCCATCTTCACTTTAGGAGTAGCCGTCGCCGTCAAAGCAATAACCGGTGCTTTACCGATTTCATTGATAATAGGACGGATGCGACGATATTCCGGACGGAAGTCATGTCCCCATTCTGAGATACAATGTGCTTCGTCAATAGCATAAAAAGAGATCTTCACATGTTTCAGAAAATCTACATTTTCTTCTTTTGTCAGCGATTCGGGAGCAACATATAATAATTTTGTTTTCCCAGCCAGAATATCAGACTTTACCTGATCTATCGCCGATTTTGTAAGCGATGAGTTAATGAAATGCGCCACTCCATCTTCTTCGCTGAAGTTTCGCATAGCATCAACCTGATTTTTCATAAGAGCAATGAGCGGAGATATAACTATAGCCGTCCCTTCCATTAACAAAGAAGGTAACTGATAACACAACGACTTACCACCACCGGTAGGCATTAAAACAAAAGTATCCTTCCCGGCTAGTAAGTTGCTAATTATAGCTTCTTGATTTCCTTTAAATGTATCGAAGCCAAAATACTTCTTCAACTGTTCCGCTAAATTAATCTTTTCCGCCATTGTCCTTTTATTTTAGTGATTTTCTAATTCTTCAAGAGTAAATCCCGCTTTACGTATGTAACAAAGTTATAAACAACTTTTGATATTATACAAATAAAAAAGAAATTATTTTAATGAAGAACTTTATTTTCTCATCACTTACCAAAATTTTCAGGCCATTTGCAAACGAGACAAATTAGCTTTATTCATTTGTTCTTTCGCATAATCCAATGTTATGACAAATGTTTCTACCTTATGCGATGGAACTTCAAACATTGCATCCATAACAATTGTTTCTACTATCGATCTTAAACCGCGAGCTCCCAATTTATATTCGACAGCTTTATCTACAATATAATCAAAGACCTCTGGCTGAAACTCTAGCTTCACGCCGTCCATCTCAAACAATTTGATATATTGTTTAATAATAGAATTCTTCGGTTCTGTCAGAATATTACGCAATGCCGTACGGTCCAGCGGATTCAAGTAAGTCAGAATAGGCAAACGTCCAATGATTTCAGGAATCAGCCCAAAAGACTTCAAATCCTGCGGAGCAATATATTGCATAAGATTCGCACGGTCTATTTTCACCTTCTCTTTTGTAGCTCCATATCCTACAACATTCGTATTCAAACGTTGGGCTATTTTACGCTCAATGCCATCGAAAGCACCTCCACAAATAAATAAAATATTTTTTGTATTGACAGGAATCAGTTTCTGTTCTGGATGCTTACGGCCTCCCTGAGGAGGAACATTTACGATAGAGCCTTCAAGAAGTTTCAACAAACCTTGCTGCACTCCTTCTCCACTTACATCACGAGTAATAGATGGATTATCTCCTTTACGGGCTATTTTATCTATCTCATCGACAAATACTATACCGCGTTCAGCTTCCTCAACATTATAATCGGCAACCTGCAGTAGACGTGTCAAAATACTTTCTATATCTTCACCTACATAGCCGGCTTCAGTCAGCACTGTAGCATCAACTATGGTAAAAGGAACATGCAATAACTTTGCAATGGTACGAGCCAATAATGTTTTTCCCGTACCTGTACTTCCCACCATAATGATGTTAGATTTTTCGATTTCCACATCATCTTTCGACGAAGGTTGCAACAGACGTTTATAATGATTGTAAACAGCAACAGAGAGGTAACGTTTAGCATCATCCTGACCGATAACATACTGGTCAAGAAAATCTTTAATATCTTTGGGTTTAGGAAGTTCTGCCAGATTAAGGTCTGTACTATTTCCTTTCTGACGCATAGCTTCCTGTACAATCTCATGAGCCTGTTCCGAACAACTGTCACAGATACATCCATTAACACCTGTTATCAAGAAACCGACTTCATCTTCTGTACGTCCACAAAAGCTACAGCGCCGTTTATTCTTTTTAGTTGATTTATCTTCCAAAGTTATATCGTTTTAAATTAAAAACTTATAATGCAGGCTTACGAGAAAGTACCTCATCAATCATACCATACTCTTTTGCTTCTTGAGCCGTCATCCAATAATCACGGTCAGAGTCGGCCCATACCTTGTCAAATTCTGTATGAGAGTGATCTGAGATAATAGTATAAAGCTCTTTCTTTAACTTTTGGATTTCACGAGCTGTAATTTCAATATCAGAAGCCTGTCCTTGTGCTCCTCCCATCGGCTGATGAATCATTACACGTGAATGAGTCAACGCAGAACGCTTTCCTTCTGCTCCTGCAACCAATAACACAGCTGCCATTGAAGCAGCCATACCCGTACAAATAGTAGCGACATCGCTAGATATAAACTGCATCGTATCATAAATACCCAGTCCTGCATAAACAGAACCACCAGGAGAATTTATATAAATAGAGATATCTTTTCCAGAGTCAACAGAATCCAGATACAACAGCTGAGCTTGCAATGTATTGGCTGTATAATCATCAATCTGAGTACCGAGAAATATAATACGGTCCATCATAAGACGAGAAAAGACATCAAGCTGTGTCACATTCAATTGACGTTCTTCCAAGATATAAGGATTGAGATATCCAGCTTGTGATTTAATAACATCATCAAGCACCATACTGCTCATGCCCAAATGCTTGGTAGCATATTTTCTAAAATCGTCCATTAGTCTAATCTATTAATTGTGAATAATAAAAAGAACAAAAGAGAAGCTTTTGATGGCTTCTTCCCACAATAGAACAAAAGTACAAAAACCGCTGTTCAATCGGGCGAAAGCCAGACCAAAAGCCCCTCTTTTAGCAAGTTTTAGCAATTCGCCTTAGCTTACTGCAGGGAAATTACTGAAACATTTTATTGAATTCTTCTGCTGAAACAGCTTTATGATTCAATGTAACCTGACCTTTCAGTATTTCTGACAATTTAGCTTCAACAACACGGTTGACTAATGCTTCTACACTTTCACGTTTCTTCAACATTTCCTTAGAATAGTTTTCCAACAATTCATCAGGTACATTAATCATACCATACTGAGCAAACTGAGCACGAGTAGCTTCCTTAGCCATATTAGTAATGTCAGCTTGTTCTACCTTGATGTTGTTTGCAGCAACCAACTTTTCTTTAATCAGGTGCCATGTCAGCTCTTCAAGGCTCTTTTCATAATGTTCTGCAACGAACTCTTCACCTTTTTCCTTGTTGTTTTCCAACATGATGCGCTTCATCAGTTCGTCTGCAAATTCCAGTTTACCAATCTTATTTACAACATAGTTGCGAACGTCGATCAAGAACTTATAGTCGCTATCAGCTTCGAACTGCTTAGCAATTGTTTCTTTAATCTGTGCACGGAATTCTTCTTCGCTGTGAGCTTTTCCTTCACCCAAAACTTGATCGAACAATTCCTGATTCAAGTCACCCGGAATCATACGAGTGATTTCTTCGATCTGGAAGCTGAAATTACCTTTATAGTTAGCAACTTCTTCTTTCTTAATCTTCAGCAAAGAAGCTAATTCAGCTTCGTTGTTATCGAATGCAGTTGCAGGATTGAATACCAATACTGTATTTGTCTTAGCACCGTTGAAGATAGCTTTCTGATCGTCATTCTTCATATAAGTAGGCATCATTACAGCACCTTCTACCTGAAGACCACCTTCTTTTGTGCTGCCATTTTCATCCAGCTCAGCCAACAAACCTTTCAGCATATCATTTTCCTGATATTCCTCAACCTTATCATATTTTGCAGTACGCTGAGTGTACATCTTAACCTGCTGATCTACCATTTCATCAGTTACATTGATATCGTAGTAATCAACAGTATCATTGTTAGACAATTCAACATTGAATTCAGGAGCCAAAGCAATATCAAATGAGAATTCAAAGTTTTCATCTGCCTCAAAATTCACATTATTTTCTTTAGGCAGAGGAGTACCCAGCATATTCACATTATTTTCACGAATATATTCGCCAACTTTTTCCTGCATCAGCTTATCAACTTCTTCTACCAATACAGAAGTACCATACTGCTTCTTAATCAAAGCCATAGGAACCATTCCTTTACGGAATCCGGGCATATTAACTCTCTGACGAAGAGTTTTCAACGATTTTTCTACTTTTTCCTGATAGTCAGCCTTTTCAATCTGAACAGTAAGCACTGCGCTTACCTTGTCTACGTTTTGCAATGAAATATTCATTTCCGACTTATTTATTTAATTATTACTATATTCCAGTTTATTCAAAGAGGTTGCAAAAATAGTGTTTAATCTTGCAATAACCAAAATGTCTAAGTAAAATTTATAAAAAACGCAAGTAAGCTTTTGTGATTTCATTTATATACACATATCAAAGAAGCCAGTTCTAAAAAAGCTTCCTGCTGTATACCATCCACACTATCACTTATTCACGTATTTCTCTATTAAGTTGAAAATCTTTCCTGCGTAACACAAAACTGTTACTTAGATACTTTTCTCTTACAATCTTGTTTTCAGCAAGTTCTTCAGGTGTACCCTGGAAAAGTATTTTTCCTTCAAACAACAAATAGGCACGGTCTGTGATACTTAGTGTTTCCTGCACATTGTGGTCAGTAATCAATATACCAATATTTTTATCTTTCAGCTTCCATACAATATGCTGAATATCTTCGACCGCAATAGGATCTACACCGGCAAACGGTTCGTCAAGCATAATAAACTTCGGATCGATAGCCAGACAACGTGCAATTTCTGTACGGCGGCGTTCACCTCCCGACAATTGGTCACCTAAGTTTTTACGTACCTTCTGCAAACGGAATTCAGCAATCAAGCTTTCCAGTTTTTCTTTTTGATATTCCTTCGAAGTCTTTGTAAGCTCCAGAACCGAAGCAATGTTATCTTCCACACTCATTTTACGGAAAACAGAAGCCTCCTGTGCCAAATATCCGATACCATTCTGGGCACGCTTATATACGGGATAATCAGTAATATCCTGATTATTCAGGTAGATATGTCCCTCATTAGGAACAATCAATCCTGTAGTCATATAAAAAGAAGTTGTCTTACCAGCACCATTCGGTCCCAGCAGTCCGACAATTTCCCCCTGTTTCACATTAATGGAAACATGGCTTACGACTGTACGCTTACCATATTTTTTGACCAAATTCTCAGTACGAAGTACCATACGTCCATCTGATGGAAGTTCACATGTTTCTTCAGCAATATACTGTTGGTTTCCCTGCTCTGCCATAAAGTTGTTTAATAAAGATTTAAGAATGAAGGATCAATCCTTTCATTACCGCAGCAAAAGTAGTAAAAATCTTGGGTTCTGTGGTAATTCCTCCCATTTTCATCTCTGCTTTTATTATAATATAGCTAAAAAACAGTACTTTTGCACAAAATTAGACTCAAATAACAAATATGGTAAGACCAATTACTACTTTGGGTAAATACCTCATGCTAATGGGAAGAGTATTTGCCCGCCCGGAACGTTTCCGAATGTACCTCAAACAATATCGTAATGAAATGGCACAGTTAGGTATCAACTCAATTGGTATCGTATTGCTGATTTCGTTTTTCATCGGTGCTGTTATCTGCATACAAATTAAGCTAAACATTGAAAGTCCATGGATGCCACGTTTTGTTGTAGGATATACCACCCGTGAAATCTTGTTGCTAGAGTTCTCTTCTTCCATCATGTGTCTTATTCTGGCAGGTAAAGTTGGTTCAAACATAGCCTCGGAAATAGGAACCATGCGCGTCACTCAGCAAATTGATGCGCTCGATATTATGGGAGTGAATTCAGCATCATATCTGATTCTTCCCAAAATTCTAGGACTTATGACAATGATTCCGTTGCTCGTAACTTTTAGTATTTTTGCCGGAGTGATTGGAGCCTTCTGTACAGCATGGTTTGCAGGTATCACTAATGCTACCGATTTGGAATATGGATTCCAATATAGTTTCGTAGAATGGTACGTATGGTGCAGTTTTATCAAATCACTTGTTTTCGCCTTCATAATAGCCAGCGTATCAGCTTACTTCGGCTACACTGTAGAAGGAGGATCTATCGCAGTAGGAAAGGCTAGTACCGATTCTGTCGTATGCAGTAGTGTACTGATCCTGTTCTCCGATTTAATACTTACCCAATTACTTAGCTAACAATGATACAAATAAAATCACTCTATAAATCATTTGAAGATCGTACCGTATTAAATGACATCAACTTTACCTTTGAAAACGGGAAAACAAACCTGATAATTGGACAAAGTGGTTCAGGAAAAACGGTACTCATGAAATGCCTGGTAGGACTTCTCACTCCAGAAAATGGAGAAGTATTGTACGATGGGCGTAACTTGATTACCATGGGGAAAAAGGAAAAGAAAGCTTTACGTCGGGAGATGGGTATGATCTTCCAAAGTGCAGCATTATTCGACTCTCTGTCTGTATTAGAAAACGTCATGTTTCCGCTGGATATGTTTTCTAATATGACTTACAGAGAGCGTATTAAACGCGCTGAATTTTGCTTAGACCGTGTTAATCTGATAGATGCAAAAAATAAATTTCCAGGAGAAATAAGTGGTGGAATGCAGAAACGTGTAGCCATAGCACGGGCAATCGCTCTTCAGCCACAATATTTATTCTGCGACGAACCTAACTCTGGTCTAGATCCTAAGACTTCACTCGTTATTGATGAATTAATTCATGACATCACAACTGAGTATAATATGACTACCGTCATTAATACTCATGACATGAATTCGGTACTGGGAATCGGTGACAGCATATTATATATCTATCAAGGACATAAAGAGTGGGAAGGTACGAAGAATGAAGTTTTTACAGCGACTAACCAACGTCTGAACGACTTTATTTTTGCATCAGACTTACTTAAAAAGGTGAAAACTGAAGGAGAAAAAGAAAATCGATAACTCTTCATCCTTTCACAAAAACGGATACTGTGTTTCGTAATAATCAGAAAAACAGTATCCGTTTTTTATTTTAGTCTTCTTTACACGAAAGGCTAATTTTCTATTTTTGTCAATATTTTTGTCATCTTTTGTCCCAACTTTCGACTGCTTTCTTCATGCTTCACCAGTCCTACTCCTTTAGCATACCATTCGGCAACCTGACTTTCATCCGAAAACATAAAAAACTTCACTTTCATAGAGTAAGTTACCTTCACACAATCAAATTCACCAGCCGGTGTAGAAATAGTTTCTGTACCCTCATATTGCCCTTTCATTGAAACAGTCATCGTCACAGGCTTAATCCGGATAGTCATTTCACCTGATTCAATCTTTTCTCCTTTCTGCCACTTTTCATTTAAAAGCAAACAGATTTTCCCGTTTGTATCAAACTTTGCCTTGGCCGAGGTCATGTCTTTCTTATTTAAAGCTTCTGCCATCATACCACAAATATTATCCTTCATAGACTCTCCATCCTGCAAATAAATCAGTGTATTATTATTTGCATAAGCTACTTTCTGGTAAAACAGAGTATCTTTCATCTTTTCATTCATCTTTGGCACAAAATCACCCAAAGTTATAAAAGTAGAATCATTTACTTCTTCCACATTCACTACTGAAGTATAAGTTTCAGTTTTCTTTTTTCCAGTAAGAACTTCATAATAAAGTTTCTGTCCCTTCTGAATACTACAATACTGAGCAGATGCAGCTATAGCATACAAACAAGTAACAAAACGTAGTTTTTCATAATAGTAAAATATTAGATTCAACGTCATTTTTACCAACTTTTAAAAAAGCACGGCGATAGATAACAAAAATACACTTTTTTTTTACAGAGCCAAGAATTTTATTCATATTCTTAAAACGACAGACATCAATATGATATTTAACAAAAAAAAATCTTCTTTCAGGTCTTTAATGACCAGAAAAAAGATTTTTCCACAAACATCAGAAATACCCAATTATTTCTGACGGATAAAAATATTTATCGGAGTACCCGAAAGTTTCCAACGTTCACGTATCTGATTTTCAAGGAAACGCTTGTATGGTTCTTTCACATACTGAGGTAAGTTTGCAAAGAATACAAACGAAGGCACCTGAGTATTGGGTAACTGAGTAATATATTTAATCTTAATATATTTACCTTTATTTGAAGGAGGTGGATAAGCCTCTATCATAGGAAGTAACTCCTCATTCAAACGAGCTGTCGGAATTCTAGTTGTACGAGCCTGATAAACTTCCTTTGCAGCTTCCAACACTTTAAAAATTCTTTGTTTTGTCAATGCAGATGCAAAAATTATCGGGAAATCGGTAAACGGTGCAAAACGATTACGAATAGCTTCCTCGTAATTCTTCATCACCTTTGCAGTCTTTTCTTCTACCAAATCCCACTTATTCACTACAACGACAAGTCCTTTCTGATTTCGCTGAATAAGTGAAAAGATATTCAAATCCTGTCCTTCTATACCTCTCGTTGCGTCCAGCATCAGAATACACACATCCGAATTCTCTATAGAACGAATAGAACGGACCACAGAGTAATATTCCAAATCCTCACTTACTTTATTCTTTTTGCGAATACCAGCTGTGTCGACCAGGTAAAAATCGAAACCAAACTTATCATAACGTGTATAGATAGAGTCACGAGTAGTCCCCGCAATTTCAGTTACGATGTTTCGTTCTTCTCCGATAAAAGCATTTACAATAGAAGATTTTCCAGCATTAGGACGACCGACAACAGCAAAACGAGGAATATCTTCATCTAAAATTTCGTCTGATTCCTTTTTAAATTTGCTTACGATCAAATCCAGCAAGTCACCTGTTCCACTTCCACTCAAAGCAGAAATACAATACGGATCTCCTAATCCCAAAGAGTAAAACTCAGCTGCATTATATTGCAAATCATTGTTATCAGTCTTATTGGCAACAACGATAACCGGAGTTTTGGCACGACGCAAAATAGAAGCTACCTGCATATCCAAATCCGTTACTCCATTTGTAACATCGACAACAAACAATACAACATCCGCTTCGTCTATAGCCAAAACGACTTGTTTACGAATCTCTTCTTCAAAAATATCTTCCGAATTAACTACCCAGCCTCCAGTATCTACTACTGAGAACTCCTTTCCCAACCATTCCGATTTACCATACTGGCGGTCGCGGGTTGTTCCGGCCTGTTCATTTACAATTGCCTGACGCGTCTTAGTCAGACGATTAAACAGTGTCGACTTTCCCACATTGGGACGTCCTACGATTGCTACTAAATTTCCCATACTTTTTTATTGATTGACGGCTGTCACAGCCGATGAAATGTTAATCTAATTGATAACCAAAATTCTTTAGCTCTTTGTCAGAACTTCTCCAATCTTTATCCACTTTCACAAACGTTTCCAGATAGATAGATTTTTGGAAAAAATGTTCCAATGTTTTACGTGCTTCGGTAGCAACTTTTTTCAAAGCTTTTCCCTGATGTCCGATAATTATACCTTTTTGAGATTCACGCTCCACATAAATAACAGCATTAATATGAATACTCTTGGCATCTTCTTTAAACTGTTCAACTACGACCTCTACCGCATAAGGTATTTCTTTGTCATAGTATAACAAAATCTTTTCACGAATAATTTCAGTTACAAAGAAACGAGCAGGCTTATCGGTCAACTGGTCTTTGCCAAAATAAGGAGGAGAATCAGGTATCAGCTCCTTAATACGCTTCATCACCACATCGACATTAAATTTTGCCTTTGCAGATATAGGTATAATTTCTGCCTCAGGCAACATTTCATGCCATTCTTCAACCAACTTAACCAGTTCTTCCTGGTTAGTTAAATCAATTTTATTAATCAACAGCAAAACCGGAACTTTAACACGACGCACCTTCTCCATAAAGTCTGCATTCTTATCCGGCTTCTCTATCGTATCAGTCACATACAGCAAAACATCTGCATCTACCAATGCCGATTCTGAGAAGTTCAACATAGACTCCTGAAGTTTGTAATTAGGCTTCAAAACCCCTGGAGTATCAGAGAAGACAATCTGCATATCATCCGTATTCAATATACCCATAATACGATGACGAGTTGTCTGCGCCTTGAATGTAGCAATAGAAATGCGTTCTCCTACCAACAAGTTCATCAATGTAGATTTTCCGACATTTGGATTACCTACAATATTTACAAATCCGGCTTTGTGCATAATTATTTTTTAGTAACATACAAAAAAACGCACCGTATTGGGATGCGTTCTTTTGTATGTGTTAATTAATATTGTTCATTACTTGTTACCATCATAACCCCACTTCACATACGCAGCACCCCAAGTAAATCCGGCTCCGAATGCAGTGAAAATTATATTGTCACCTTTCCTCAACTGTTTTTCATAATCCCATAAACAAAGTGGCAATGTTCCGGCACTTGTATTGCCATAACGTTGGATGTTAATCATAACTTTATCCAATGGAACCTCTAAACGAGAAGCAACAGCATCAATAATACGCAAATTCGCCTGATGGGGGACGATCCAGCTGATATTATCTTTATTCAAACCGTTTCTTTCAGCTATTTGAGCAGTAACATCCGACATATTAGAAACTGCATATTTAAATACATTTCTACCCTCCTGATACAAATAATGCATCTTGTTGTCTACAGTAAAATAAGAAGGAGGACATACAGAACCACCCGCTTTCATATGTAAGAAAGGCAATCCCTTGCCATCTGTTCTCAATATTGAGTCCATGATACCATAATCTTCAGTTGTTGCTTCTACCATGCAAGCAGCAGCGCCGTCACCAAAGATAGGACATGTAGCACGATCTGAATAATTCACCATTGATGACATCTTATCAGCACCAACAATGATAATTTTTTTATGTCTGCCAGACTGAATCATACTTGCAGCTGTTTCCATAGCATAGAGAAAGCCGCTACATGCAGCCTGCAAGTCAAATGCATACGCATTCTTCAAGCCCAATTTATCACACAAAATTGAGGCAGTAGAAGGGAAATGATAGTCAGGAGTAGTAGTTGCAACAATTACGCAATCAATAGAATCAGGATCTGAATTTGTTTTTTGCATTAATTGTTTTGCAGCCTTACGTGCCAAATAAGAAGTACCTAATCCTTCTTCATTCAGTATACGTCTTTCTTTTACTCCGATACGGGTCATAATCCACTCATCGTTGGTATCGACCATTCTTGACAGTTCTTCATTGGTCAAAACATAGTCAGGTACATAGCCACCGACTCCTGTAATTACAGCATTTATTTTTTCCATCATTTCAGATTTTAGTTTGCATATTCCTATAAAAAAACAGCCGGAAGAGCCGAAAGCTCTCCGGCTTTATTCTTTCAGTGAATCACACAAACGTGTTCAACAAAGCGTTTATTAAAGAGCAGCTTCTTTTTCGATAGCTAATTTACCTCTGTAATAACCGCAAGCACCACATACAGTGTGATAAACATGCCATGCGCCGCAGTTAGGGCAGATGGCCAAAGTAGGAGCAACTGCTTTATCGTGAGTTCTTCTCTTAGCAGTTCTCGTTTTTGATTGTCTTCTTTTAGGATGTGCCATTTTTCTAAAACTTTATTTAATTATTATCTAATATTTTTTTCAAATCCTTCCAACGTGGATCGATTTCACGTTCCACATCGGGGTCTGCATCATTGTCTTCAACATCATCCATATAATCCTCATCGTCTGCAGACGAACGCAAATGCTTGCTCAAAGCTCCCATCATTGCTTTATTGCATTTTCCCGGAGCATGTACATGTTTCATCGGAAGGCTCAACGCAATGAATTCATAGATAAACCATGCAACATTGATGTAACCATCTTCTTCAGGTACTACTACAATATCATTTTCATCAGAGAAAGTTGCTCCCATCTTTACCTTCAGCTCATCATCTATATCAACAGGAATTTCCATATCATCCAAACAACGGTCACATGGGACAACGACAAAACCTTCTGTATGAAAGTTTAAGACAAAAACTCCCATACTTTTTTTTACCGTCAATGCAACTCGCAGCTTTCCTTTCTGTATCTCCGGAGCATCAATGCTGATAAAAAAATCATTATCCAAGACATATTCATAATGACATACGTCTTCAGACATATTCTTTAATTCTACCTTGTATGTACTAAGCTTTCCCAATTCGCAATACTATATAAATCGGGCGACAAAGATACAAATAATAATTCATTTTATCTAGTCTTTCTATTTTTTTATTCATAAAAATAAATACTTAACGTTTCATTTATCTTCTAATGGAAAGATTTATCAAATAAAAAAGCGTTTATGACCTTTCCGTATAAAGGGTATTATATTCATATAAATCTCCTTTTTGGCCAGAAAATAGATATTTTTTTTTAAATAATTACTGCTACAATCATAAATAAACATATTATCTATCGGACAATTAATTAAATTTGCAGAAAATATAAAAGAAATAAAATCTTATTCCTATGTTAACTCAAATAATTAACGCACGTATTTTAACTCCTCAAGGGTGGTTAAAAGACGGTTCTGTCTTGATCAGGGACAACAAAATACTAGAAGTAACAAATTGTGACCTGGCAATTGTAGGTGCTACACTCATCGATGCAAAAGGAATGTACATTGTACCGGGAGGAGTTGAAATCCATGTACATGGAGGAGGAGGACGTGATTTTATGGAAGGCAACGAAGAGGCTTTTCGTACAGCAATCAAAGCTCACATGCAGCATGGGACAACAAGTATATACCCCACTCTATCTTCTTCAACAATACCAATGATTCGTGCTGCAGCCGAAACTACAGAAAAATTAATGAGTGAACCAGACAGTCCTGTTCTTGGACTTCATTTGGAAGGACATTATTTCAACATGAAAATGGCCGGCGGTCAAATGCCCGAAAATATAAAAGATCCAACTCCGGAAGAATATATCCCCTTACTGGAAGAAACTCATTGTATCAAACGTTGGGATGCAGCTCCCGAACTTCCTGGAGCTATGCAGTTTGGTAAATATATTACCTCTAAAGGAGTTCTGGCTGCAGTAGGTCATACACAAGCAGAATTTGAAGACATTTATACCGCATTCCAAGTAGGATATACCCACGCAACTCACTTCTATAATGCAATGCCTGGATTTCACAAACGCCGCGAATATAAGTATGAAGGAACAGTAGAAAGTATTTATTTGATGGACGATATGACAGTAGAAGTTGTAGCCGACGGTATACACGTACCTCCCACAATTCTCCGTTTAGTTCATAAAATCAAAGGTGTAGAAAAAACAGCATTGATAACAGATGCATTAGCATGTGCAGCAAGTGACAGCAAAGAAGCTTTCGACCCACGTGTAATCATCGAAGACGGTGTATGCAAATTAGCCGACCGCTCCGCACTGGCAGGAAGTATCGCTACCATGGACCGTTTGATTCGTACAATGGTACAAAAAGCTGAAATACCACTGGAAGATGCAGTAAGAATGGCATCTGAAACTCCAGCACGCATCATGGGAGTACTTGACCGGAAAGGAACTTTGGAAAAAAGAAAAGATGCAGACATTATTGCTCTCGACCGCGATTTAAATGTACGTGCCGTATGGGCAATGGGTAAATTGGTAGAAGGAACCAATAAACTATTTTAATTACATTTTAAATAATCGATATTTATGTTGACACAAATCATAAACGGACATATCCTCACTCCGCAAGGATGGCTAAAAGACGGATCTGTCCTTATCAGCGACGGAAAAATACTAGAAGTAACCAACAGCGACCTTGCAGTCATTGGTGCAACCGTGATTGATGCTAAAGGCATGTACATCGTTCCAGGTTTTATAAACATGCACGCACACGGAGGAGCTGGATATGATTTTACAGAGGGAAGCACTGAAGCTTTTCAAAAAGCAAGTCTGGCACATTTGAAACATGGAGCAACATCTATTTTTCCTACACTATCTTCTACCAGTTTTGAGAATATCAAACAGGCTGTCAAAACTTGTGAAGCTCTAATGAAAGAACCCGGAAGCACCATTCAAGGCTTACACATCGAAGGTCCTTACCTTAATAAAAAAATGGCAGGAAGCCAATGGGAAGAGTTTTTAAAAGACCCAGATCCCAATGAATATATCCCCCTCATAGAAAGTACTCAATGCATCAAACGTTGGGATATCAGCCCGGAATTACCTGGAGGACATGAGTTCGGTCAGTATATGCGTTCAAAAGGAGTTATGGCAGCAATCACACATACTGAAGCTGAATACCCTGAAATAAAGGCAGCCTTTGAATCAGGATTCACCCATGCCGCACATTTCTATAATGCTATGCCCGGATTCCATAAACGCCGTGAGTACAAATACGAAGGTACCGTAGAAAGTGTATACCTCACAGACGGAATGAGTGTGGAAGTCATAGCAGATGGTATTCATCTGCCAGCAACAATATTGAAACTCGTCTATAAATTAAAAGGTGTCGAACAAACCTGCCTTGTTACCGATGCTTTGAAATATGCGGCATACGATGGTGAGCCTATTGATGACCCCAGATATATTATCGAAAATGGTGTATGCAAATTAGCAGATCATTCTTCTCTGGTCGGCAGTCTGGCAACCATGGATACACTGGTACGGACAATGGTAAAAAAAGCTGCTATACCTCTTGCGGATGCTGTCCGT
>ULSI01031224.1_pt1 | contig 34902 bp, 30 predicted proteins | sample 1956211 | NCBI WGS metagenome assembly ULSI01 (sample SAMEA4835704, study PRJEB28245) | human gut metagenome | biome: gut microbiome; material: fecal sample | place: Denmark | collected 2008 | reverse complement strand
TAAAATATATCAAGCTAAAAATGGGGAAATACAAGCATTAAATAATATTAATTTTGAAATAAAAAATGGTGAATTTGTTAGCATAATAGGACCAAGCGGATGTGGCAAATCTACATTATTGTCTATTATTTCAGGATTAGAAGAAAAAACATCCGGAGAAATATACATAGATAAAAAGGTAGGATATATGCTGCAAAAAGACAATTTATTAGAATGGAGAACTATTTTTAGTAATGTTTTATTTGGACTAGAAATTCAAAACGCAAAAACTAAAGAGAATAAAGAATATGCAATTGAACTATTAAAAAAATATGAATTATATGAATTCAGGGACAAATTCCCAACACAACTGTCAGGAGGCATGAGGCAAAGAGTTGCATTAATACGTACATTAGCAATTAAACCAAAAATATTATTACTGGATGAAGCTTTTTCAGCCTTAGATTATCAGACCAGATTAATGGTAACAGAAGATATATATAAAATATTAAAAAATGAAAAGATTACTGCAGTAATGGTAACACATGATATATCTGAAGCGATTAGTATGTCTGATAGAATAATAGTATTAACTAAAAGACCTGCAACTGTAAAATGCATACATGATATTGACTTTGAAATGGATAACAGAACTCCTTTAAACTGTAGAGAAAGTCCTAAATTTAGTAAATATTTCAATTTGCTATGGAAGGAGCTGAATGATGAAAAAAAGTGATATCAAAGAGGTTTCAACAAGTAGAAGAAAATATTTAAAAGATATTAGATTAAAAAAAATAAAAATAATATTTACACAAGTAATGATAGTAGTAGTGCTCATAGGATTATGGGAAATGATGGCACGACTAGGAAAAATAGATAACTTTATTACCAGCCAGCCCTCTAGAATAGTAAAAACATTTGCTAATTTATCTTCTAACAATTTATTAGAGCATTTAAAAATAACATGTATTGAAACATTAGTAGGATTTACATTAGGAAGCCTGATGGGAACAATTATAGCAATGATTTTGTGGTGGTTCCCATTTATTTCAAAAGTTTCTGAACCATTTTTGGTAATATTAAACAGCCTTCCAAAAGTAGCTTTAGGGCCAATAATTATAATATGGGTAGGAGCTGGGATGCCTGCTATTATAGTAATGGCGTTAGCAATCTCCTTAATAGTAACAATATTAGATATACTAAACGGATTTATCAATACAGACAAAGAAAAAATAAAAATGGCTCAAACTTTTAATGCAAATAGATGGCAGATATTAACGAAAATAATAATACCAGCGAACTTACAAACATTTTTTAATACATTAAAAGTAAATATAGGGTTATCTTTAGTAGGAGTTATATCAGGAGAATTCTTAGTTTCAAAAGGAGGTCTTGGCTATTTAATAGTATATGGTGGGCAGGTATTTCAATTAGATTTAGTAATGACTAGTGTAATTATTTTAGCAGTAGTAGCAGCCATAATGTACGAAAGCATAGTGTTGTTAGAAAAAATTGTAATTAAATAAAGGAAGGTAGATTTATGAAGAAAATTATTATTGGCATAATATGTGTGGTACTTATAATAACAGGTATAGTAGTTTATATAGTCAAAAGTAATAAAGGTGAAGAAGTAGCACAAACAAAGAAAATTCAATTGAATGAAGTAACACGTTCTGTATTTTATGCACCTCAATATTTAGCAATCGCAAACGGATACTTTTCAGATGAAAACATGGAAATAGAGATTACAACAGGTCAAGGAGCAGATAAAGTAATGACTGCTATATTAGCAGGTCAAAGTGATATAGGCCTTTGCGGACCAGAAGCAGCTATATACGTATACAATGAAGGAAAAGAAGATTATGTGGAAGTATTTGCACAATTAACAAAAAGAGATGGATCATTTTTAGTAAGTAAAAATCCAACCGATAATTTTTCGTGGAAAGATTTGATTGGAAAAACAGTAATACCAGGGAGAAAAGGCGGAGTGCCATACATGACTTTTGAATATGTGCTTAAACAAAATGGAATAAACCCACAAACAGATTTAGTTTTAGACGATAGCATTAAATTCGACTTGATGGCAGGAGCCTTCACAGGAGGTACAGCAGAATATGTAACCCTATTTGAACCAACAGCATCAATGACAGAAGCAGCAGGAAAGGGCTATGTAGTAGCATCAGTAGGAAAGGAATCCGGAGAAATACCATATACAGCATATTGTGCAAAGAGAAGTTATATACAAAACAATAAAGAAACAGTTGAAGGATTTACTAGAGCTATTTACAGAGGTCAAAAATGGGTAAAAGAGCATACTGCACAAGAAATAGCAGAAAAAATAAAAGATTTCTTCCCAAGCACAACTGTAGAAGCGCTAGCAGAATCAGTTCAATCTTACAAAGATATAGATGCTTGGAATGAAACACCATATCTAAAAAAAGAAGCACTTGATAAATTACAAGAAGTAATGAAAGAAGCTGGAGAATTAGAGAAAGAAGCACCATATGAGAAGATAGTAAACAATTCTTTTGCAGAGAAAGTAACAAAATAAATTTAAAAGCATGCACTGATTAAAGAAAGTGCATGCTTTTACTGCAATTTATTGCTTTTCGTATTGTAATTTATAACAAAATAAGATAAAATAAGCTAGATAATTTGTTATATGAAAAGAAATTAAATAAAAATAAATAAAATATAATAAAAATATATCACAAGATGTAAAAAACTTTTTTAAATTTTGTATTTAAAACGACAAATAAATTAAATCAAATGTATTAAAATGTGAAGCAGTTTTAAAGAACAAAAGTAAAAAAGTAAGAGGTGGTAAGGATGTTTCAAAATATATCAAAAAACACGCAAGATGTTTTTGAAGAAGGAGTTGAATATACACAAGATAAAAAGGGTTTTGATGGGAGAGAATTTTTAAAAAGAACATTTAGTTTCCAAAATTGCATAATATATGTGATTAGTTTCATGGTTGCAATGGCTGGAGGGGATTCAACATTACTCACAATTGCACCATTTGGTTTTGCAATGATTGCAGCAGCGGTTGGTGCGGAAGTGCCTGTAATGATGGTTTGCGTATCATCTTTATTAGGGGCAACAATAAAATTTGGAGGCAGTAGTCTACTAACATATTTATTTACAATACTAGTATTTTTAGCATGTATCCTTATAAGAAGGCCAGCTGAAGCAATGGAGGATTATGAGTCAAATGAAAAGAAAAAAGTTGGAGCACATATTGCAATTTCTGTATTTATAGTACAAGCTGTTCAGATGCTATTTAAGACATTTTATGTTTACGATCTGTTATATAGCATTATGCTTGCTATATCTACATTTATAATGTATAAGGTGTTTGTGAATGCTTTGATTGTATTTAAAGAATTTACAGTAAAAAAAGTATTTTCAATAGAGGAAGTTATAGGAGCAAGTATAATTGCAATAATAGCAATAAGTGCGCTTGGAAAATTGAGCATTCTAGGGTTTTCAATAAGAAATGTACTTAGCATATTGGTTGTTCTAGTATTAGGCTGGAAAAACGGAATGTTAGTTGGAGCTACAGGAGGGCTAACTGTAGGGCTTACATTAGGAATTATAATTGGTGAAAGTTCAACATTTATTGCAGCATATGCGTTATCTGGATTGATAGCAGGAATATTAAATAAATTAGGAAAAGTTGGAGTAATATTTGGTTTCATAATAGGAAACATAATATTATCATACATATCAAATGGAAATGCAATTGAAATAATAAGATTTCAAGAGATTCTAATAGCTTCACTTGGTTTACTAGCATTACCTAAAAACGTGGGAATAAAAGCATATAATTACAATGAAGATTACAAGTTATTGCCAGAAACTACAGGCAGAACTTTAGAAGAAAACAAAGAAACAATAAACAAATTAAATAATATGTCTGATACGATATCTCAAATTGCAAAGGAATATCAAACAGCAGCAACAGCAGCTGTTACAGCAGAAGAGGTTGAATCACAAGAAAAAATAAACCAAGATATTTTTGAAGATGAGTTAAGAAATAATTTAGAAGGACAAGAAGAAAACTTATTATATGATGACATATACAATAACGAAAATAATGTATTATCAGATATTTTTGAAGTTTTGTTACAGAAAGAAGTTATAACAAGAAAAGATTTATTAAAAATATTTGCAAATCATAACAGTTATATTATTGGCTATTCAAAAGATCAAGATAATGATGATTTTGCAGTAAAAACAGATATAGATTCAATAATAAGGATTTTAAATTCATCTTATAGGGTTAGCAAATTGAATTTTATATGGAAGAAAAAGCTAGAAGAAAATAGAAAGAATGTATCAACTCAATTATCTGGTGTGTCAGAAGCAATATCAAATTTGGCAGAACAAATAAGTGTTGATACAGAAAATCCATATGCAGAGCAAAAAGAAAAAATTAAGCTTTTATTAAAAGAAAAAGATATAATTTTAAAAGACATAACTATAAAACAAGAAGAAAGTAAAAGGTACATAATAAATTTATACACAAATGTGTGTGAAACTGTGGATGGAAAGCAGTGTATTTCAAAGAAAATTGCAAGAATATTAAACAAAGTTATGAACGAAAAAATGGTTTTACAAAAACAAAAATGCGGCTTAAGAGAAGATGATGACACATGTATGTTTATGTTTACATCAGAAGATAATTTTACAATGCAAGTTGGAATTGCAAAAACCAAAAAGGCTGGTTCAGTAATTTCTGGAGATACAACGATACAAACAAGATTAGAAGATGGCAAATATTTACTAGCCTTGAGTGATGGAATGGGCTCTGGTCCAGAGGCTAGAAAAAGTAGCAAAATAGCAATAAAAATGCTAGAAAGATTGCTAGAAACAGGATTTAACAAAGATGTAGCTTTAAAGCTAATTAATTCAATAATATCAAACAATACAGAAGAAGACATGTATGCAACTTTGGATGTTAGCATATTAGATTTATATAATGGAAAAATGGAATTTTTTAAGAATGGTGCTTGCCCAACTTACATAAAGAGGAATGGCAACACAGAGATACTGAAATCAATCTCATTACCAACAGGAATATTAAGCAATATAGACTTAGTAGAGTACGATTATGAGCTACAAGACGGTGACATAATTGTAATGTGCACTGATGGAGTAATTGAATCTAGCAATGAATTTACAAATAAGGAATTATGGATTAAATACTTGCTAGAAGATTTAAGCACAGACGATGCACAAAGAATAGCTGACATAATTTTAAATGAATCTAGAGACAACGATTATGGAAACGAAAAAGATGATATGAGCGTAATTGTATTTAGAGTGAATAAGAAATAAAAATAATAAAAGAGTAAATCTTTACAGGATTTATTCTTTTTTCTTGTAATTTTACCTTGTTTTATGATATATTATAATTGCAAAAAAATAATTTAAAAGAGAGGTAAAATTTTATGAGCAAAGGCAGAAGATATAATGGAGATAATACTCATAAACTAAACATAAAAAAAGTAATTGCAACAATAATTGCAATATTGGTAATAATAATGTTTATTATTATTGTAGTTAAAGTTGTAAATACTGATCAAAAAACGACAGGAAAAGGCGTAACATTAGCATATTACACGACATATCAAGATGGAAAATGGGGAGTAATTGATTCAAAGGGGAAAGACATTATAAGTCCTGTATATGATGAAATAATTGTAATTCCAAATCAAGAAAAGGATGTATTTGTTGTTACTTATGATGTTGATTATGATAATGAAACTTATAAATCAAAGACAATAGATAAAAATGGAAAAACATTATTTTCGGAATATGAAAATGTAGAAGCAATACAAAATCAAGATTCACAAAATAGTGTGTGGTATTCGACAAGCTGCTTAAAAGTAGAAAAAGATGGCTTATACGGATTAATTGATTTTTCAGGAAAGCTACTATTAAGTTGCCAATATGATTCTATAGAACCACTATTAAATGTGAAAAACACATTAATTACGATTAAAGATGGAAAGGAAGGATTGGTAAGTGAAACTGGTACTGTAATAATAAATAATGAATATGAAGATATAACAGCATTAACTTCTCAATATGAGGATGGTTACATAGTAAAGAATTCTGAAGGAAAAGTTGGCGTAATTGGTACAAACAAAAAAATATTAGTGCCAGTAGAATATGACAAAATTTTGAATGTAAAAGAAGAAAATACATATATCGTAAAGAAAGAAAATAAATTAATGATATATGATTCAGAAAAAAATAGTGAGATACCAGTAAGTGCAGATGATGTTACAAGTATAAATAACGACAAAATAATAGTAAAAAATAATGGAAAATTCGGAATAATAAATAATGCAGGAGAAACTGTATTAGAAGCTAAATACCAAAGCTTGGAATACGTTTTCTCAGATTATTACATTGCAAAAGAAAATGATAAATATGGAGTTATAAACTCACAAGGAGAAACAAAATTAGATTTTAAATATGACTCTTTAACATACAGAAAAGATGCAGATTTTATAGAAGGAAATACATCAGAGAAAATAGATAGCGACATAATAAACAGAAATTTAGAAGTTAAAATATCAGGAATAATATCAGAAGTAAATGTAGATAAAGGATATATGAAAGTAAGGCAAGGAAACGAATATAAATACTATAATTTTAAATTTGAGGAAAAGAAAAATACTCAAATATTAACAAATAATACATTATTCTTGTCGAAGAAAGATGGAAAATATGGCTATGTAAATAAAGATGGAGTAGTTGTAGTAAACTATATTTATGATGACGCTACAGAACAAAATGATTCTGGCTATGCTGCAATAAAGAAGGATGAAAAATGGGGAGCAATAGATGAAAATGGCAATATTGTGGTAGAGCCAAGCTTAACGCTAGATAATAACACGGTTATAAATTTCATTGGAAGTTGGCATTTATCAGAAGATGCAAACGCTAGATATTATACCAAATGATAAACAAAAGGAGAAAAAATGGAAATAAAAATAAAATATCAATATACATATTTTATATACCCATATGTAGTAAATGAAAAAAAATATGATAAGTACTTGTTAAAACTTTTGCACAATAAAAATTGCGAGTTGAAAATGTTTGAACAAGAAAAAAATCTTGATTTGTATACATATTTTTTACCTAAAATAAGAAATTATATGTTTTGGTCTTTTGATTTTAATAACAAAAAAATGAAACAATTGGAACAATTTGATAACAACATGAAATCTGTATTGTTAGCAAAATATCCATGTGTAATCTTTGAATATAAAATAAAAAAAGATATTCAAGGAAAAACAAAAAATGATGGAATATTTTTCAATATCAGAAAAATAGAAATAATCTGCTTTAATACAGGAATCTGCTTTTTAAATATAAAAACTACATTAGATGAAGATAGCACATTAGAAGATTTATGTAACTTTAATTATAAGTTTAGAAATATAAATTCTAGTATTGCAAAGTTAAAAGAATACGAAAATATAAAGATTCAAGCAGATGCGTATAAGAATGTAAAAGGAATTCCCCAGCTAATAAAAGAAATAGCTGAAAATAATATAGAAGCAAAGGAATTAAATATAGATATAGATAAATTTGTAATTTATTCATATGCGTGTATAGGGCAAGAATGCTGGGAAAATAATACAAATATTGAACTGCTGGAAAAAGAATTATATAAATATTCAAATGTATACCCAGTGGATTATAATTCTAGTATTAATACAGATTTAATTTATGAATTAGAGCAAGGAAAACATACAAAATTTGCATTTAATAGCACATCTACAGTGCTACTTACATCAGATGCAAATACCGATAATTACACTAAATTACCACATATATATGAAACACAGTATTTGTATAACTATATTTATGAATTGCACAAAAAAATATTTTTAAATAAGCTAGATAAAGAAGCAAAAAATTATAACAAATTCAATAATATAAAAGAGCAATTTATACAATTTGTGCAAAATGTGTGGATAGAAGAGACCACAAATAACAATATGGGGAATGAGATAACTAAATATTGGAAGAAAGCTTTAAAAACGGACAAGGTATTTGAAAAAGTAAAGCAAAAATACGACATAATATACAAAAGTGCAAATATAGAAAAAAATGAAAAATCAAACAAGTGGATTATTATAAGTTTAATAGTACTTGCACTAATAAATATAGCAAATTATATTTCTATATTACACAAATAAAGGAGAGCACAATGCAAATAAAAGTAGGTACCGATATTATAGAAGTAAGCAGAATACAGGAATCAATAGAAAATTTAGGACAAAGTTTTCTAAATAAAATATACACAGAGGAAGAAATAAAATACTGCCAAAGTAAGAAAAAAGCAATGTATCAACACTTTGCTGCTAGGTTCGCTGCAAAAGAAGCCGCTTTTAAAGCAGTTTCCACATTGCTAGAAGATAAGTACAGCATATCTTGGAAAAATGCACAAACAGTAGATGATGAAAATGGTAAACCACATCTTGAATTTGTGTCTTTAAGTAAAGATGTTGAAAAAATGCTAAAAAGAATAAGTAGCATAGATGTGAGCATATCTCATTTAAAAGAATATGCTATTGCTACAGTAACGATATTAGTAGATTAGAGGTATTATGGAAACAGAATTTTTTGATTCACATGCGCACTATAATGACGAAAAATTTGCGGAAGATAGAGAAGATGTAATAGAAAAAATATATGAATCTGGGGTTACCAAGTTTGTAAGTGCAGGTTATGATGTGGAGTCATCCATTTATGGAGTAAAGCTGGCGAATGAAAAAGAATATATTTATACTACAGTCGGGCTATCGCCAAATGATGTAAAAGAAAGTATAGAAGAGACCTCGATCAAAATAAAAAAGATAGAAGAAATACTTAAATCAGAGATAGAAAATAAGAAAATAGTTGCTATAGGAGAAATCGGACTAGATTATTACTGGAACAAAGAAAATAAAGAAATCCAAAAATATGCGTTTGTAGAGCAAATAAAATTAGCTAATAAATATAATTTGCCAATAGTAATTCATACAAGAGAAGCTGTTATGGATACACTAGATATTTTAAAAAATGTTCAAGCAGCCAATAAAAAAGGCGTTTTTCATTGTTGCCCACTAAATAGAGAATTAGTAAAAGAAGCTCTTAAATTAGATTTTTGTATCTCGTTTGCAGGACCTATTACTTTTAAAAATGCTAAAAATGCAGAAGAAATAGTGCAAATGGTTCCGCTTGAAAAAACATTAATAGAAACGGACAGCCCATATCTTGCACCTGAGCCTAAAAGAGGGACAAGAAATGATTCTAGAAATGTTAAGCTAATAGCCCAGAAAATAGCTGATTTCAAAGGAATTACGATAGAAGAAGTTGCAAAAACTACTTACAAAAATGCAATGAAAATATTTAATATAAAATAAAGAAAAAGTGAGAATATTTGAGTACAAGCATGCATATAATATAGTATTGGAACATGTAAAATTTGACAGAGATTCCGAAAAATGGTATAATAAACATGTTGTTTCAAAGGAGGAACTAAAAAATATGAAAAAAGCAAAATTACCAGTTAAGAAAATAATTGGCCTATGCTTAATACTATTATTGATAATGGGAGTTGGAGTTGCAGCTTCTAATGTCAAATTGAACAATGTAAAAATTATACTTTCAAATGGGTATGAAATGGATGTACTTACATCTAAAACAAAAATTGCAGATATATTAGAAGAAAATCATATTATATTATTACCAGAGGAAAATGTAATTCCAAATAAAGAAAAAGAATTATCTGATAATAATACAATAAGGATTACAAAATTTGAAGAAAGTGAAACAGAAATTGCAGATGTAGCAGAAACTTCTGCAGATATTACAGTAGATAATTTATTACAATCTTATGATAAGATTATAGAAAAAATAGAAACTGTTCAAGAAGAAATACCATATGAAACAATTACAAAAGATGTTTCAGATGGCAGCGATAATAAAAAAGATAGAGTTATCCAAGAAGGCAAAAACGGATTAAAAGAGGTAACCTATAAAGTAAAATACCAAAATGATACGGAAATAGAAAGAACAGAAATATATTCAACAATAATTACAGAGCCAGTAAACAAAGTAATAGAAGTAAGAAAACAATATGTAACTTCAAGAAGCTCTGGAGCTAGAGTTTCATATAGCAATGGTGTATGGAGCTATTCAAATGCGGAATTTGATTTACTATGTGCAATAACAGCACAAGAATGTAGCTCAAGCTATGAAGGTGCGTTAGCTGTTATTACAACTGCATGTAATAGAGCTGAAAGTACAAAATGGGCTAAAAATGGTTCAGATCCATTAAGCCAATATAAAGCCAAAGGTCAATTCTGTTATTCAATAGACGGTCATTGGAGAAGAAGATTAAATGGAAATTATGCTTCATACGTAGCAGAAGCCGTGTCTGACGCATTAAACGGAAAAAGAAATCACAATTATTTATCATTCAGGTCAGCGGGCCATGCATCTGGTGAATATATAGGTGGAAACGTATATTTTTAAAAAGTATTAAGTATAAAAATAGTAAGTCAAGAGCAATCTGGCTTGCTATTTTTTGTTTTATATAGTAATATTAAAACCAACAAATATTTAAGAGGTGAACAATGAAATTAATATCTTGGAATGTAAATGGCTTAAGAGCAGTAATGAATAAAGGATTTAAGGATTTTTTTAATTCTATAGATGCAGATGTTTTTTGCGTGCAGGAAACAAAATTGCAAGAAGGGCAAATAGAATTTGCACCAGAAAACTACTATGTGTATTTCAATAGCGCAATAAAGAAAGGATATTCTGGAACAGCATTAATATCAAAAATTAAACCAATGAATGTTGCGTATGGAATAAATATGGAGGAACATGATTCGGAAGGAAGAGTAATAACCGCAGAGTATGAAAAATTTTATTTAGTAAATTGCTATACTCCAAATTCACAAAGGGAATTAACTAGATTAGATTATAGAATGCAATGGGAAGATGATTTTAGAGCGTATTTATGCAAGCTACAAAATAAAAAGCCAGTGATATTGTGCGGAGATTTAAATGTGGCACACAATGAAATAGATTTAAAAAATCCTTCAAATAATAGACACAATGCAGGGTTTACTGACGAAGAAAGAGGAAAGATGACAGCGCTTTTAAATGCAGGCTTTATAGATACATTCAGATATATGTATCCAGATAAAAAAGAATGCTACTCGTGGTGGTCGTATATGTTTCATGCAAGAGAGAAAAACGCTGGTTGGAGAATAGACTATTTTATAGCATCAGAAAATTTAAAGAATAAAATAAAAGATTGTAAGATTCATACAGAGGTGTTTGGTAGTGACCATTGCCCAGTTGAATTAGATATAGAAATATAAAGGGGAAAAATTATGAAAAAAGACAATTTTAAAAAATGGATGTTTTACTTTTCAATAGTTGCTACTGCAATTATATTAGAAAAAGTTTTGCAAAATTTTACTAACATAACAAACTGGATAGTTCAATTAATATCAATACTTGCACCATTCGTGGGAGGAATATTAATAGCATACATATTATATATGCCATGTAAAAAAGTAGAGAATGCCTATAAAAATACCAATAAAAAACGCTTTATAAATAAGCATGCAAGGGGACTAAGCGTTGCAACTGTATATATAATGACATTCATAATACTATTTATATTGTTTAATTGCATACTTCCTATTTTATTCCAAAGTTTCTCTGATTTAATTAGCAATATACCAGGCTATTATGAAGAAGCAGTAATTAAAATAAATGAATTACCAGAAGACCACTTTTTAAGAGGAGAGCAAGTAACAGAAGTGGTAAATAGAATGAAATCAATAGATTTACAAAGCTTCTTGAATCCAGAAAAAATAATGGGATATGTGAAAAGTGTAATAAGTGCAGTAAGCAGTGTATTTAATGCTTTTGTTGCAATTGTAGTATCTATTTACATATTATTACAAAGAAAAGGAATAATAAAATTCTGGAGTCGATTATTTAGGTGTGTGTTTAAAGAAGAAACATGCACAAAATTGGGAAAATATTTTAGAAATGGAAATGAAATATTTTTTAAGTTTTTAACAAGCCAAATGATAGATGCATTAATAGTTGGAATAGTAGTTTCAATCGCAATGCTAATTTTAAACGTAAAATATGCAGTACTACTAGGTTTCTTAATAGGATTATTCAACTTGATTCCATTCTTTGGAGCTATAATAGCTGTAGGAATAGCTATTATAGTAACACTACTAACAGATGGAATTGGCAAAGCAATTGCAATGGCAATTGTTGTAATAATACTACAACAAATTGATGCTAATATAATAAACCCTAAGATAGTTGGAAATTCATTAGAAATAAGTCAATTATTAGTAATATTTGCCGTAACAATAGGCGGAGCATACTTCGGAGTTTTGGGAATGTTCTTAGCAGTACCAGTGATGACGGTAATAAAGATGGTGATTGAAGATTCTATGGAAGAGAAAGAAAAATGTTCAAATTGTATTGACAATAATAACCAAATTAGTTTATAATATTAAACATGTGAAGGTAATTTCGTATTAAGAAATTGGAAATCCCATACGAAAGCATTTGATGCAGCGGAAGGAGGGGAATATTAATGTCAGAAGTAAAAGTAAATAATGGAAATATAGAAGAAGCCCTAAAAAGATTTAAAAGACAATGCGCAAGAAATGGGGTATTACAAGAGGTTCGTAAAAGAGAACACTATGAGAAACCAAGCGTAAAGAGAAAGAAAAAATCAGAGGCAGCTAGAAAAAGAAAATTTTAAAAATATATAGAAAAGAGGCGTTTTCAAAATCTAATTAAATAGAATTTGAAAACGCCTTTAAAATATAAAAAGGAGAGATTAATATGTTAAAAGAAAAATTATTAGAAGACTTAAAACAATCAATGAAGGAGAAAAATACAAATAGAAAAAATGTAGTACAAATGGTAAGAGCAGGAATTTTGCAAGTAGAAAAAGATAAAGGAATCCAATTGGAAGATGCACAAGTGCTAGAGATAATTGCAAAAGAATTAAAGAAAAGAAAAGATTCATTAGCAGATTTTGAAAAAGCAAACAGAGAAGATTTAATAAATCAAGTAAATGAAGAAATAAGCGTATTAGAAGAATATTTGCCAAAACAATTATCAGATGAGGAATTAGAATTAAAAATTCAGGAAATAATAACAAAAGTAGGAGCAACAACAATAAAAGATTTAGGAATGGTAATGAAAGAAGCAAAAACAGAAATCGGAGCACAAGCAGATGGTAAAAGAATAAACGAGGTTGTAAGAAAATTATTGAATTAGGAGGAAATGCTAATGAATTATAGCCAAATTAAGATAAATGAAGGAGTAAAACTTCACCTTATAAACACAAATAAATTTAAAACAAATATTATATCTGTATTTTTAACTAAAAAATTAACAAGAGAAAATGTTACGAAAGAAGCGCTAATACCAGCAGTTTTAAGGCTTGGAACGGCAAATATAAAAACACAAGAAGAATTAAATAAAAAACTAGAGGATATGTATGGAGCAGATTTTAATTGCGGAATAGAAAAAAGAGGTGATAATCACGTACTTAAATTCTATATAGAGGCGATAGAAGATGAATACGCACTTAATGGTGAGAAAATACAAAAAGAAGTGATTAATTTATTATTAGATATAGTATTTAATCCATTAGTAGAAAACTCTAGCTTTAAGAAAGAATATGTAGATGGAGAAAAGGAAAATCTAAAGAGAATTATTGAATCTAAAATAGATAATAAATCAAATTATGCATATGTAAGATGCATAGAAGAAATGTATAAAAATGAGCCGTTTGGATTATATGAATATGGTTATATAGAAGATTTGAACAATATAAATGAAAATAATTTGTATGAATATTATGAAGAATTTCTAAACAATTGTAAAATAGATATCTTCGTATCAGGAAATATAAATGAAAAAGAGATAGAAGATACAATTAAGAGTAATAAAAATATAAATAAATTATTACCAAGAAATCCAGAATTTATTTTAGATAGCAAGCAAGATATAAATAATATAAAAGAACAAACAGCAGAAGAAAAAATGGATGTATCACAAGGAAAAATTGTGATAGGAATGAGTATAAAAAATAATATAGATGATGCAGTATTGAATGTGTATAATGCAATCTTAGGAGGCGGAGCAAATTCAAAATTGTTCCAGAATGTAAGGGAAAAGGCTAGTTTAGCATACACAGCTGGCTCTAGATATATAAAAAGCAAAAACAATATATTTATTAGATGTGGAATAGAAATAAAAAATTACGAAAAAACAATAGAAATAATAAAAGAGCAATTGGAAGATATGAAAAAAGGAGAATTTTCAGAGGATGATATTAAAAATGCAAAAGAATTATTAATTGCTAGTTTTATTAGCATACAAGATGAGCAACCAAGAGAAATATCATACTATATGTCACAGCAATTATCTAAAGATACTAGTGATATAGAAACAGCTTGCAAGAAGATAGAATCTGTAAATAAAGAACAGATAATAGAAGCTGCTGAAAATATTATGATAAATACAATATTCTTTTTAAGAAATTAATAAAAGATTGCGAGGTTATGATGAAAGAAATTAATTGTGAAAAGATAAAAGAAAAAGCATATTGGGAAAAGCTAGAGAATGGTTTGGAAGTAATAATTATTCCAAAGAAAAATATAAATAAAAAATACATCATGTATGGTACAAGATTTGGCTCTATCGATAATAGATTTATAATGCCTAAAACACACGAAGAGGTGTTTATTCCAGATGGTGTAGCTCACTTCTTAGAGCACAAAATGTTTGAACAACCAAACGGAACAAACAGCTTAGATACATTGATGGCTTTAGGAATAGATGCAAATGCATATACAACAACAGACCACACAGCATATTTATTTGAGTGCACTAATCACTTTGAAGAGGGATTAGACGAACTTATGGATTATGTACAGCATCCATATTTTACAGACCAAAATGTGGAAAAAGAAAAGGGCATAATTGGACAAGAAATAACGATGTATGATGATGATCCAGGTTGGCAATTGTATTTGGGAGCAATGGATTGTATATATAAGAATAATCCTATAAAAATAGATATTGCAGGAAGTATTGAATCAATAAGCAAAATAACTCCAGATCTGCTTAATAAATGTTATAATACATTTTATAATCCATCAAATATGGTTATTGTGGCAAGCGGAGATTTCGAACCAGAAGAACTAATGGCTAAAATAAAACAGAGATTAATAAAAAAAGAAGGACAAGAAGATATACAAAGAATATATCCAGAGCAAGAAGAAAAAATCAATAAAAAAACAAGCAAAAAAGAAATGCAAATTAGCATGCCAATTTTTATGATTGGATACAAAGATAAGATAGTTCAAGATAGAAAAGAAGCAGTAAAAAGACATATTGCAATAGAAATTTTATTAAATATGCTTTTAGGCGAAAGCTCAAGCTTATATTCTAAGCTATATAAAAATGGAGATTTATCAATAGTTCCAGACTTTGATTATGAATTTTCAGGCCAATATTCGCATATATTAATTTCAGGACGTGCAAAAGAGCCAGAAAAAATAAAAGAAGAGTTGGCAAAGGAAGTAAAAAATATAATTGCAAATGGAATAAATGAAGAAAGCTTAGAAAGAACGAAGAAAAAGATATATGGACAATATGTTACAGAATATAATAATGTGGCAGATATAGCTAGAATGTTTTTATCTGATTGGATGAAAGGAATCAACAGCTTTGAATATATAGAAGCATTTGAAAAAATAAACGCGGAATTTGTAAAAAATATATTAAAAGAGGCGTTTGATGAAGAAAATATGATATTGTCTGTTGTTAAAGGTAAAAATAAGTAGAAAAATCAAGCATTTTATAAGATGAAAAATATTGACTAACTGCGAATTATGTGATATTTTTAGATAAACGAAGGAGAAAAAGGAGGAAAAAATGCTTGACGAGAAAATTTGTAAATTAAGGGAAGAACTTAATAACAGCATACTAGAAAATAAAGACTATAAAATTATATACAAAATAAGCACAGATTTAGACGAACTAATTTACGAATATTATAAAAGCAAAAATATGATACATTGTTAAATAAAGAAAGATTAGGAGAAAGAATGAACAAAACAAAAATTAATAAAATTGGTAAAATAGTAATATCATTGTTACTAATACTTCTTTCAGTAACAATGATAGCTAGCACTTCAATGGCAGTAGATGATAGCGTTGTAAATACAGGAAAATATAATCCGAGTGCAAGCATTGGGAAGAATTCAAGTGAATTCAGAAGCCTAGTAGGAAACATACTGTTCTTTATTAGGTTAATAGGCTCGATAGTTTCTGTAGTAGCATTAATAGTAATAGGAATTAAGTTTATGCTAGGAGGCGTTGAACAAAAAGCAGAGTATAAAAAACGTATGCTTCCATATATAGTAGGAATGATATTACTTTTTGGTGGAGTAAACTTATTGTCAATAATATATAGTGTTGTAAGCAAAATGTAGCATAAATGTTGAAAAAAGATAAAAAATAATGTATAATAAGATAAATATGTATTGTAAAGGAACAAAAATGAAGAAAAAAACCATAGTAATATTATTTTTATTGACTATACTATTTTTACAAATGTTTTTGTGTGGAAATAATGTGGAGGCTAAAGAAGTAGATATAGATGAAGGCAAACCAGTTACAATTGCTACTTCTTCAAAAGGAACATCTAGTTCCGTAACAGGTATTGATGGAGTAATAGATGGTGGAAAGGGCTTTTTGGATAGTGCAAATGGAATGCCAATAAGCGAGCCTAACTTGCAATCTACATCTAATAATTTAGTAAGTATATTAACCACTGTAGGTGTGGGTGCAGCAGTATTAGTAGTAACAATACTTGGAATAAAATACATAACAGGAGCAGCTGCAGAACAGGCGGAGGTAAAACAGACATTAGTACCACTTATATTTGGATGCATACTAGTGTTTGGAGCTTATCTAATATGGAAAATAGTAGTATTAATAATACAAGGTGCTATGTAAATTAGGTTTTAATATTCTCAGTTATGAGATTAATTATAAAAACAAATAAAAAATAAAGGAGGAACAAAATATGAAAAAAACAGTTAAAATAATAAGCACAATACTAATTGCATTATTTGTAGTTTGCGCTGTAGCTAATGTGGCATTAGCTGATGGTGTTGATCCAAGTCAATTTACAGGTTCTCAAGGAAATATGAATACAGATAATATCAATAAAGTTGGAAATCAAGTTATATATCTTATTAGATTAATAGGAACTATGATATCAGTTGGTGTATTAGTTATATTAGGTGTTAAATATATGACAGCTAGCCCAGAAGGAAAAGCAGATTTTAAATCAACAATGATACCATATTTAGTTGGTGCTGTTTTGGTGTTTGCTGCAACATGGGTAGCAAGTGCAATTTATGGTTTTGCAACAGGAATTGGAAAATAATAATTATTACAACAAAATTACATAAAGATTACAATAAAATTAAAAAGTGCATTTATTTGCACTTTTTTTATTTTTTTGTTACTTTTTATAGCTTTATATGTTATAATTATTTATGATAGGATATTATGGGGTGTATTGGAGGAAATATGGGAGCATATAATTTACCAAGGAATGTAAAGGGTGAAGGAAGAATATTATTTATATTTACCAAAAAAAGTATGATATATACAGCTATAGCTGGAGTAATAGGAGTAGGACTAGCATTTTTGCTCTCTACGCTGGGAATGACGGTCGTAGGTATTGTATTACTTGTAATTTGTGCTTTAATAGGATTTTCAATAGGTACATTTAAAGTTCCAGATTTAAAAAATATTTCATGGGCAAGAGTAAATGCAGGCGAAAATATAGATGCTGTAATAATGAGAGCAATAAAGTTTAAGCATAAGGGAAATAAAGTATATATATACAAGGAGGAAGAAACTGATGACAAGTAAAATAACTATATTAACTTCAATTTTGACAGTGGTGGCTACTGTAATAGTAATTTTGTTGATGGTATTAGCTTTTGTGTATTTTAGAATGGAAGCTAGGGATAAAAAAGGAAAAGATAGCAAAGAATTAAAAGATAGAGAAAATACTCCTAAAAAATCAAGCAAAAATAAGCAATATACAGTTGATTCGATAATGAATTTTATGGAATTTGATAAAATCGAAGATAATATGATTGTACAAAATAATGGCAAGAAATATGTTATGGTTGTAGAATGCCAAGGAGTAAACTACGATTTAATGTCAGAAGAAGAAAAAGTTTCAGTAGAAGAAGGGTTTTTACAATTCTTAAATACATTAACAGGTCCTGTACAAATATATACACAAACCAGAACAATTAACATGAGTAGCAGTATACAGAGCTACAAAGAAAAGGTTGATGAAATAGAAGCTGCATATAATAAACAAAAAGCTAAATATGAAGAGCTAGTAAAACGTGGCAATGTGCCAAATGACCAATTGAAAAAAGAATATTATGAACTAGTAAAACAAAGAAACTTATGTGAATATGGAAAAGATATTATATTTAATACAGAGAAAATGAGCTTAAACAGAAATATTTTAAACAAAAAATATTATGTAGCATTAGCATATTACACATCTGAGTTAGGACAAGAAAACTATGATAAAAATGAAATACAAGAATTAGTTTTCTCAGAGTTATATACAAAAGCTCAAGCAATAATAAGGTCGCTAGCAATATCTGGAGTAATTGGAAAAGTAATGTCTTCTATAGAATTGGCTGATTTACTATATGTTGCATATAACAGAGATGAATCAGAAACATATGGAATGGATAGAGCATTAAAAGCTGGATATGATGAATTGTATTCTACAGCTCCTGATTACATGGATAAGAAAATTAAATTACTAAACGAAGAAATAGAAAATAAAGCTTATGAAAAAGCTAACGAGAAAGTAATCGAAGCCCAAACAGAAAAACAAAAACAATATAATCAAACAGTAGATGATATTGATACAATAATAGATAATTTAGCAACATTAATGATAGATGAAAATGCAAGTATAATTGGCGAAGATGTGGCAGAGAGTGCGAAAGAAAAGATAAAAGAAGAAAACAAGAGAAAGGAGAAAGATAAAGATGTTCAAAAAGAAACAAAGAGAACAAGAAGAGTTTCAAGCAGAGCGTAATGATTATACAAGCAATGAAGAAGTAAGGATATTACATAAAAAGACAATAAAAGAATTAATAGCTCCAGCAGGAATAGATGCAAGTAGTATAGATCACTTAGAAATAATCTCAAGTGTAAAAAGATATGCTAGAAGTTTCTTTGTATCTACATTGCCAAGAATGTGTACATTCCCAGAATTATTTAGAGATATGTATATGTTTGGAGATATAAATACATCAGTATATATAAATCCAATACCAGAATCAAGGTCACAAAATGAATTAAATAGAACAATAAATGAGATAGAAACAGAAAGAATCGTGGCAGCTGATAGAGGAAATATCAACAGAGAAAGTACATTAACTCAAAAAAGATTTGAAGCAGAGCAATTAAGAGATGAAATTGCAGCAGGATACAATAAATTATATGAAGCATCAGTTGTGGCAACGCTTTTTGCATATAGTTTAGAAGATTTAGAAAGACTTACAAAATTATTATCAGCAGAAATGTCTAAATCACTAGTTGGAATAAAAAGTGCTTGGGGAAGACAAGAAGAAGCTTTTAAATCTAACTTACCATTTGTAGATAATCAAATAAATAATACACATACATTTGACCGTAGATCTATGGGAACAGTATTCCCATTTACAACATCTGAAGTTGGACATCCAACAGGTATTCCTCTAGGATTTAATAAACAAACTGGGGTACCAATTTTGTTTGATAATTTCCATAACTCTTTAACAAACTATAACATGGTTATATTTGCTAAATCTGGTGCTGGTAAATCTGTAACAATGAAAACATTGATATCAAGATCAGCTGTGCTTATGGGAATCCAAAGTTTGGCACTAGATGCTGAAGGCGAGTATAGTATAGTTGCTGAAAGCTTGGGAGGAGTAAATGTAGTACTTAGCCCAAATTCAAAAACAGTTATAAACTTGTTTGATATAGAAACAGAAATGGTTAAAGATGAAATAACAGGAAGAGAAAAAACTGTATTAAATGTAGAAAATAAAGTAGAGGACGTTACTCAAGCTTTATTAACAATGGCAAGAGGAAGTACAAGAAGCCAAGAGGTAAACGAGTTAACAAAACAGATAATTGCAGAATCTGTTGCGGAAGAATATGCTGCATATGGAATAAACAGCAATCCAGCAAGCTTATATGAAGCAAACATGGAAAATTCTTCTGATGTATTAGGAAAGAGAAGAAAGAAAATGCCAACAGTTGGCTCTTGGTATAAACGTTTAGCTAAAAAAGCTGAGGAAAACAATAACCCAGATTATAGATTTCATTATAGTTACTTGCTAAAAGTAATGAAGCAATATATAAGAGAATATGATGGACAGATGGCATACTTTGATGGACAATCAACATTTGATTTATTGGATGGAACTTTATTTATAAATTTGGATATTTCTCAATTGGAGGAAAGATTTGCAAGACCACTTGCACAACAAATATTGCTTTCTTGGATTTGGGAAAAATATGTTAAGAAAAATAGTGAAGATAGAAGAAAAGCCTATAAAAAGAGAGTTTTAGTAGATGAAGCGTGGATGCTTTTACCATATCCAGAAGCAGTAGACTTCTTAAACACAATGGCAAGACGTGCAAGAAAGAGAAACGTTTCTTTAGCTATTATTTCACAAAGATTCCAAGATTTCTATGAGAAACCAGAAGTACAAGCTGTTTTAACATCATCTGATACAAAATTACTACTAGCACAAGATAAATCTGAAATACAATATTTAAAAGAAGTATTTAAACTAAGCGAAGGAGAAGCCGGATTCTTAGTAACATGTGGAAGAGGAGAAGGCTTGCTAAAAGTAGGAGGAGATACAGCAATATTACAAATTACTCCAACTGCCAAGGAATTTGAATTCGTAGAGACAAACATAAATAAATTGGCACAAAAGAATCAATAAACAAAACGGACATTAAAAGGAGATAGTATGAAAAAGATAGTAGAGAATAATGTATTACGAAAGATAATAATCATACCTGTAATAGTTTTTATATTGCTTACTTTTGCAATGCCAACAGTTAGTAGGGCGGATGATGGTAATTGGGGAACCAGCCTATTAGGATGGGTATTAGATTTGCTAACAAGTCTACCTATATTTTTGACAGATGGGATTAATGCAATTTTAAATAGTTTTGCAGATCAGAATTTGGATTTTTTTATAGTTATGAATGACTATGGAGAAATAATAGATTGGATTAATGAAGGGAACGGAGCAGAAAACGGATTACCTGAAAAGAAAGTGGTTGCGAGCAAGGAAATAGGAAATAAATTAGTAAGCGACGAAAAAAATTACGCGATATTGAAAGCTGCGATTACACCAGTAGAAATATTTTCTAATAAGGTGGCTTTATTGGATGCTAATTATTTTAATTCGGAATTGACTGGTAATAAGAATTCGGAACAATCGAATTATGATGAGGAAAAAATAGGCGGACAAAAAATGTCGTTGGCTGGTAACCTAAAGCAGACAGTGGCAAATTGGTATAAAGCGTTTAGATTAATTTCTATAGTAGGATTACTTTCTGTTTTAGTATATTTAGGAATAAGAATTATAATTTCATCTGCAGCAGGCGATAAGGCAAAATATAAAGCTATGTTTACTGATTGGGTAGTAGCATTATGCTTAATATTCTTTTTGCATTATGTAATGGCATTTACAATGACCATGGTAGATGAAGTCTTAAGAGTCATGGGAGATACATCTGCTGGAAAGCAAGTAAAGCAAATGAATATAAAGATAGTTGATAATGAAAATGATGAAAATGCAGTAACAATAACAGGAACTTCAGAAGATAATACTGACAAAAGTGCTGAGTTATATTTTTCTACAAATTTAACGGGATATTTAAGATTATTATGTGAAAATCAAAATTCAATAGCAAGGCTAATATATGCAATTATGTATCTAGTTGTTACGTTTTATACATTCTATTATATATGGATATATATAAAGAGAGCATTGATACTTACTTTCCTTACTCTTGTGGCACCATTGATTGCTTTAACGTATCCAATTGATAAAGTAAAAGATAGTCAAGCGCAAGCCTTTAGCTACTGGTTGAGAGAATATATAATGAATGCTATATTACCAATTATACATTTAGTAATATATACGGTTTTGATATCGAGTGCAGTTGATTTGATAATTGTTAATCCATTATATGCAATTGCAGCAATGGCTTTTATACCATATTGTGAAAAAATTATAAAAGAGATGTTTGGTTTCAGAAGTAGTACTGCACCTTCAATAGGAAAAATGACTGCAGCTCATACTCTTGCAAATTGGATTACGAAAAAAGGCAGTCCAGCAAAATCGCAACAAAATGGAGCTAATAAAGACAAGATAAGAACTACAGACCAAAATCCTACTGATTCTAGTTTGATACAGGGCAGTGGACTAGATGCATTGGCAAGCGGAGAAAATACACCATTACCATCAGGCCCACAGCCAAGTCCGCAGCCGGGACCACAGCCAAATCCACAGCCAAATCCACAACCAAATCCACAGCCAAGTCCACAACCAAATCCACAACCAAATCCACAGCCAAATCCACAGCCAAGTCCACAAAGGACGATAAGACAAATTAAGTCTCCAAGTAAAATGGGAAGTTACTTAAGAAAGAGATATAATATACCTAAGGGCAAGACTGGAAGGGCGATAGCTAAAAAAGTGTTGGCTGGAGGAGCTAAAGGAGTTACTAAAGTTGCTGGAATAACTACAGGAGCAGCCTTGGGGTTGGCGGCAGGAATTGTTAGTGGAGATATAACAAGTGCATTTACGGGTCTGGCTGCTGGCGCAAAAGCGGGAGCAGCAGTTAGTGACGGTATCATTAACAAGACGACCAATATGGCTCTAGGAGCAAAAGAGTTTGTTGGTGGAATTAGGTATGGAGACAAAGAATTACAAAATCGTGAGGCTGACAAAGCTTTTAAAAATGATATAGACAATAGACAACACTTATTAGACAAAGGAGTAAGCGAAAAAAATCTTGATGAAAGACTAGATGAATATGCAGAATATAGAAGAGTTGGTATAAATGATATCAAAGAAATGGATAAAATACATGACATAAGAGAAGAAATACGCAATAATGGCGGAAATGACGACATTGCTAGAAAACAATCATTGGAATTAGCAAAATTAAGTACAAAATATAACAGTGAAACTTTTAGAGATAATGAAAAACGTACAAATGCTGAGCAAGCTTTAGCAAGGAAGTTTTTAAGAACTAAAGATGCAAAAGGAAATAAACTTAATGCACAACAGGCTCGAAAGGCATCTAGAGCAACAATGGATAGAATCGCAAGAATAAAAGGAGAATAAAAACACAGGCCCAAAAGCATTATCTTTTGGGCCTGACTTATATAAGGAGAAGAAATTATGTTTAATAAAATAATTAGGTTATATAATCAAAATAGAAGAAAATTTTGGACTATTATTGCAATAATAGTAGTTGGATTATTGCTACTAAGATTAGCAAATTATTTAGCTAAATTATCTTTAGAAAGGCAGAATAATGTAACGCAAACCAACACAACAACTACTAATTCACAAACATATTCTATAATTTCTAACACTAATATAAGTACTAGTAGGGCAAATAAAAATAATGAAGAAATAGAAAATTTTATAAAATATTGCAATAATAAACAAATAAAAAATGCATATGATATGCTTTCTGATGATTGCAAAAAGTATGTGTTTCAAGATGATATAAATAGATTTGAAAAAGAGTATTATGATATAATATTTTCAGCAAGCAGATTGTATTCAAAAGACAATTGGATAACAAGCAATGATTATACAACATATAAAGTAACATATACAAATAATTTGTTAAGTGATGGGAAATATGATTCTCAGCAGTCTTTTGGAGATTATATTACGGTTACTCCAGATTATAAATTAAATATTTCAAAGTTTGTTAGAGCTAGAGAATTGCAAAGCACATGTGATAATAGTGATATTGAAATTACCGCGATAACAAATGAAACTTATATAGAAAACGAGACATTAGAAGTTAAGATTAAAAATAATACTATAAATGACATTGATTTAGGAAAAACTAACAAAATATATATTGTGGATAGCAAAGATAAGAAGTATAATGTAAGTACTAATGGAATAGAAGAAATGTTAAAAATTAAAAGCAAAGAAACAAAAAATATTTCACTAACAATAAATAAAACATATAATGCAAGGAAAGTAAAAGAGCTTGTTTTTGAGGGCATAATTGTAAATGGACAAGAATGTACAATTAAAATAGATTTTTAAAGGAGAAAAGTTATGGCTGATGGCAAAAAAAATGGCGGAGCAATGGATGAAGCTAAAAATGTAGCTAAGAAAAAAGCAAAAAAGAAGATTGTAGGAGCTATATTAGGTGCAGTATCACAGTTAATAATTCCTATTTTAATAATAGTTGTTTTAATAGCTTCTGTAATGCTTATAGCACAGCAAATAACAAATATGATTAATGGAATAAAAGATGGATGGTCATCTTTTTGGAATAGAGATGGAATTGTTGTTTCTGATGAATTTGTGGATGAGTTCATTAAAAATTTAAAAGCACAAGGCATTGGTGTGGGAAGCATGGGGATGACCGAATCGAATGCTAAAGATTATATAAAATCTTTTATAGAGGCTTCATTAGTCACGCAAACAGTAAACACCCATAATAATGGTATAGCAGTAGCAGGAGGAATAGAATTAAAAAGACATGATTCGAGAGATAATCAACTTCATGATATGAGCTATACTGAAGCTTTTGACGAAGGAGCAGACTTTAATAAAATAAGATATACATATTCATTAGATGAATCGGGTAACATAGTATATCCTGTTTCTAATGGAAGTGGTGGTTACACAACTAGAACAATAGATAAGAGTGCATATGAGCAACATGCTATTCCAGTAATGTTCTTTATTGATTTATGTACAGCAACGCAAAGCCCTAATTATGTAAAAGCGTTGTCTGATCACATAAAAAATGAAGGACAAACTATGACGATAACTTTATTAGACAGCTATTATGTATCATATAAAGAAGTACATCATGAATACATAGCATCTGGAGCTACTAATCATACCTGGGATACACAAGAAGATTCAACAACTACGATAAGCACAATGCCATACGTAACAGAAGTAAACCATCTATTATATAAAATGTCGCAAACATATACTAGATCAGAGCCTTCTGTGGAAAGAACTGAACCAGAGACAGTAGAGACGAAAGGAAAAGGTGCTGAAGCTAATGTTACATTAAAAACTACCACAACAACAGTAACTGAAAGCTATAGATTCAGCAGTCCAATAGAGCAAGACCCTGTAATAAAATGTGAAGAAGATGATTTCTTCGTAAAGGAAAGTAAAAAGAAATATTATACATCTTACAAGCAAAATGCAGCAGCAATTAATACATATAAAAAAGATGGAACTTTATTATTTACAATGATGGATATGAACCTAGACAATGATAGGTTAGAACAAATATTAAAATATGTAATTTACAAAATGACAGGTGTGGATTATGGAGTAACAAGCTTAGATGGTTCATTATTTAAGTTGAATAGTATAAATAAAATTGCATCGGGAGGAATTGCTGAAATAATAAAAAGTTATGAAAATGGTGATCTAAGAGACTATATGAGAGGTGATTCAAATGATTATTCACTTTTTAAAGTAAATAGATATGTTACTCAAGATAGAAAGTTTTATAAAATAAGAGAAGTTAATGATGAGTATGAGCATACTCTAAATATTTCATATGGAATAAATATATATGATTATAAATATCCAGACGACTATGGCCATCATGCAAGCTTATTTGAAGAAGAGGGACTTTCTGTTAGAGATTTGATCAACAGGTATAAAAGAGGAGAAGAAGTCTTAGTTGAAGTTGAAAAAATAGATAGAATATATGCGAAGATGATAGCAAACAAGAAAAAAGCAGTAAATGATTCTATTCAAAGACATGGAGCTACTATGACAAACTATCAGATAGATGCTTTAGTAAATGTTGATTATCAATATGGAAACTGTGGTCAAGGCCTATCAGGTGAAGAAAATATAGCAAAAGTATATAATAGATATTATGCTGTGGGAAAAACAGAAGAGTTTAAAAGAGCAGCCATGTGTAGAACTGACGGAGGAGGACGTGCGCATTTCTTTGTAACAGGGATTTATGCAAATAGAGAGGAATTTAACTGGATTTTATTTAATGAGGGAATATATACATTAGCAAATGGAGAAGTAATAAGCGGAGCATCTGATATTGTAGAAATAGCAGATAAATGTCATAAACACATGGAAGAAAGATCATATACATATAGTTTAGGGACATTGCCATCTACTGCAAATGATGCTTGGAATGTACCATATACATGTTGTGCAACATATGTGGATTGGGTATTAGCAGAAGCTGGATATAAAGATAAAACAGAGCAATTAATACATAGTGCACCATATTTGTTTAAACATTATGCTGAAAAGGGATTTACACTAATAAAATCATATAATGAACTTCAAGCGGGAGATTTGGTATTTTTTCATTATGCGTCTGATGATGGTACATATTCGTTTAATGGAGTACCATATACAATAGGACACGTTCAAATATATGCGGGAGATGATAAGTGGTACAACGCTGGTAGCACAGACAGTATCAGAAATCCAGCGTATACTTATAGAGAAACCAATGGCTTTGTTGTGGGCTTACGTCCAAATTAAAGATGGGAGATAAAATTATGAAGAAAATAAAAATAATAATTCCGATATTAGTAGTTCTATTGATAGTAGTGTGTATTGCTTTGGCTATAATAACAAATAATCAAAAGAAACAGGAAGAAAAATATGGAAAAGTAGATCCGCCTGTTGACGTTTCTGAATCTATAGCTGCATATACAAATAAAATGGTAAGAATAAAAGAAGATTCTAGTTTTTATACACTTGAATCATATGTAAAGAGATTGTTAGCTAATTTAGAATATAAAGATAGTGATGGAATAATTAGTTTGCTTACAGAAGATTACAAAGAAAAAAATGCGATAACTAGCAAAAATGTTCAAGATAAAATAAAATTTGATGGGCAAGATAGTTCTTATAATGCATTGGAGATATATGAGTCAGCTAATACTGGTAGATATATTATCAAAGGAGAAATTGGTAAAGAAAAAGTTTATTTTAAAATAGTAGAAGATTCTAAAAATAGCACGTTTGCTATAGAGCCAATTACAGAAGAATATTATAGTAACTCTGTAGAGAATCAAATGGAAGAAGCAGATAGTGTTACGATAGCAAAGAATGACTATAATAGTATTAGAAAAATAAGAATTACCCAAGAAGACATCGTTCAAAAATATTTTAATAGCTACATCCAAAATGTAATCAATTATCCACAAGAAGTATACAATATGTTGGATGAAGAGTATAAAAATAAGAAATTTGGTAGCTTTGATAACTTTAAAAAATATATAAATAATAAAGCAGATTTGTTAAACTTATTGAATATATACAATAGAAAAAGTTATTCGGATTTTGCAACATCACAAGAATATGAAGAATATTATTTGCAATTTTTAGATATAGGGCTTACTCAATATATAGTAAATACATATACAGATTATACAGAATATATCTGCTATGACCAGGAAGATAATGTATACATTTTCAGAGAAAAAGCGCCAAATGATTATACAATAATCCTTGATGCATATACTATAGAAATTCCAAGTGTAAAGCAAAAATATGAAACATCTACAGATCAAGATAAAGTTGCAATGAATATTGAAAAAATTAAACAGGCAGTAAATGATAAAGATTATGCTTATGTATACAATAAGCTAGATGAAACATTTAAAAATAATAATTATCCTACAGAAGCAAGCTTTGAGCAAAAAATGCAATCAGAACTTTATGGAAGAAATGATTTTTCATACACCAAAGTAGAGAGCAAAAGCAATGTATATGTGTGTGATGTTACTGTAACAGATGCAAGTGTTAAGAATAGCACAACGCAAAAGATATTGCACGTATTTATGCAATTAAAAGATGAAACAGATTTTGTATTATCATTTAATATAGAATAAAGGAGATACCCTATGAACCCTGATGAAAATAAAGAAATAGAAGAAAGAATTTTAGCCATATATAAAGAAGTATTGCAAGAATTGCCTGAAAAAAATAAGATAGATGGAATTACTTATTATACAGATATTACATTAGTAAACCCAATTGATGGAAAAGACGGGCTAGCAGATCAGAATATTTATGCAGTAAGAGTTGTAAACGAAAAAGAAAAAAACTTGTACAAGTTATATAATAATAGCATAGAAATAGCTGAGATAGATGAAAATGGAAAAATTATTTTTTCTAATGAATACATAGAATGGTTGGAACAAATAGATAAAAGATTTTCCGAAATAGCCAAAAATGCAAATGAAAAAGAAGTATTAGATTTGAACAATGAGTTGACAGAAGAAGATAAGGAATATAAAGAAGATGAAATAAAAGAATTGGAGTCCGAAGAAAATGAAGAAATAACAGAGCATCAGAAAGAGCAAGAAGAACCAGAAAACAAAGAACAAGAAATGCAACAAATTGCAGAAGCTACAGGAAACAAAGTGGAGAATATAAAATCATATTCGAAAATAAAACCAACACAGTATTTAACAGATAAAGATACCTTTGAAGAGATAGCTAATGTAAAAGGGCAATATTCAGATATATACATTGTAAATGCCAACGAGAACATGGGAAAGAACCGCAAATTTGCATTTGTAGGTAAAAATCAAGATGGAGAGTTTGAATATATTGAAGGATTGGAAACTAAAGGAACTACTACAACAGATAGACAAATATATAGCATAAATAGAGATGGTTCAAAAGTTGAAGAAAAGCAAGTAACAGAGATGTTTACAACCTCAGATCCTAATAAAATGTTTTCTGCTAAAATTGGAAATTATGGAATTATAGAAGTAGACTACTTAAGAAAAAGCCCTACAGAGAATAAGTTTGTAGGAAGCCAAGTAGAAACACAAACTGAAAGACCAACTACAGCAGAGGTAAAGCAATTTATGAATGAAGCAAGAACTACCAAGAGTGAACTTGATGAATCCATAGATAAAACAGAAAAGCAGATAGAAGAAAATGAATCTCGCACTACAAGATTAGAAAATATAGATGATAATCCTAATAATGATAGAGCTATAGATGTAACAGAGGTAGTTGAATTAGATGATGGAACAAAAACAACAATAATGGATGAAGCAAAAAATCAGAATAAAAAGTTAGATGATTATATTAAAGAAATAGAAGAAACTCCTGAAAGCGGTATGGCAGAAAAGATTGAGTGCATAAGAGCCAAGGAATTGGAGAAAAATACTAAAGAAGAGCCAGAAGTTTTACATGATAGAGAGGATAGAGGAGAAAGAGAGACACCAGAAGAAGCAGCTTTAAGAAGATTGATGAATCATTAAAAGAGAATGCATCTTAAATATTAGAGACCTAATATTTTAGGGTGTATTTTTTATGTAATAAAAAAAGAAATATAGAATAATTATATAAAAGAAAATTTACATAGGGGTGACTAAAATAGTAAAGAAGATTTTTATATTTTTATTGATTATAGTAACTTTGAATGGTGCTTTTATAAATCTGTGTTATGCTGATGATATGGAAGAAGATGAAACAGAGGACATTACAGAAAACGAAATTAATGAAGTAAATGAGGTTTCAAAAAATGCAGCTGAAGTACCAATATTAAACTCTAGAAGATGTGTAATATTTGATAGAACATCTAAAACTGTAATGTACGGTAAAAACGAAGAATTAAGATCCGCTATGGCCTCGACAACAAAGATAATGACAGCGACTATAGCTCTTGAAAATGGCAATTTACAAGATGAAATAACAATAGATAGAAAAGCAGCTGGTACAGGTGGATCTAGGTTAGGCTTAAAAAGAGGAGACAAAATAACATTAAATGATTTGCTTTATGGACTAATGCTTAGGTCTGGCAATGATGCAGCAGTAGCAATTGCAGAACATATAGGAGGAAGTGTAGAAGGTTTTGCAGAACTGATGAATCAAAAAGCGACAGAGCTAGGATTAAAAGATACTCACTTTGTAACACCACATGGTTTGGACAGCAGCGAACATTATACAACTGCATTGGAACTAGCAAAATTAACAGATTATGCATTAAAAAATGAAAAGTTTGCTAAAATAGTTGCAACAAAGAGTACAACAATAAGCATAAATGGCAATCCGCGACAATTATTTAATACAAATGAGTTATTAGGAGTTTTAAATGGAGTAATAGGAGTAAAAACTGGTTTTACAAATGGTGCAGGCAGATGCTTAGTTACAGAAACAAAAAGAGGAGATACAGATATAATAGTGGTTGTACTTGGGGCCGATACAAAAAAAGATAGAACAAAAGATAGTATAAAGTTGATAGAATATGCATTTGCAAACTTCACAAAAGTTAACATAAAAGAAAAAGCTATAGAGGAATTTGAAAAATGGGGAAGAATAAATAAAAAAAGAATTTTAATAATAAAAGGTCAAAAAGATACAATAAGTTTAGACATTGGTAAAATTAATACAGAAGCAATACCAGTAAAGGAAACAGACAAATTAGAAATAACAATTAACACTATAAATCAACTGAAAGCCCCTGTTGAGAAAAACACAAAAGTAGGAACTATTATAATAAAACTAAATGATAATATAATAGATTCGATTGATATAGTATGTGGCGAAAAGATAGAGCGAAAAACATGGCTAGATTACTTTAAAGAAAATTTACAAATTTGTCGAACGATTTTTGAGATTTAATTTGAGTAATTATTGACTTTTTTGTTTATATGGTTTATTATATATTCATACGAATAACAGCAAAAAAATTCGTTTATGTTACTTAAAAACAACACCCACATCTGCGAATGTGGGTGTTTCTCTTATGTATTGACACTTATTAAAATAGTTTTAAAATTAAGTATATAAGTATCAATACGCATAACAGCAAAAAACTTTTCATTTTATGCTACCTCCTCTCAATATAGACTCTCTATAAAAGAGGTAAAATAAGTATACAACATAATAGAACTAAAATAAAGAGAAATCGTATATGAAAAATCGACAAAAGCTTACGGAAACTTAAAAAAATCAAAATAATACATTGACTTTACTGGCATGATATGGTAAAATAAAAAAGCTAGTGTGAAAGTATTTTGTTTATACTAGCAATAAGAAAATCAGGAGGTGAATTTTAAGTGCCAACAATTAATCAATTAGTAAGAAAAGGAAGAAAAACAACTACAACAAAATCTACATCACCAGCTCTTCAACATGGATTTAACTCTATGAAGAAGAAGGTAACAGATAGGAGAGCTCCACAAAAAAGAGGAGTTTGTACTGTTGTTAAAACTGTTACACCTAAGAAACCAAACTCAGCATTAAGAAAAGTTGCCAGAGTTAAGCTTTCAAACGGATATGAAGTAACTTCTTATATTCCAGGAATCGGACACAACTTACAAGAGCATAGCGTTGTTCTAATAAGAGGAGGAAGAGTAAAAGACCTTCCAGGTGTTAGATACCACATCATAAGAGGAACTTTAGATACTGCAGGTGTTAAAGACAGAATGCAAGGTAGATCTAAGTACGGAGCTAAAAAGCCTAAAAAATAAAGCTTAGACAATTTATGGTGCGTATAACTTACTAATTTAAGGTACTTAAATTTAGCATAGATTATAAGCACTAAACTGAAAAAGTTTCGAGAAGTATTAGTATTGAACTTTTTAGAGTACCTGTGATACTAGGTAAATATTAGTATCAAATTTAAAAAGGAGGGAAGAATAGTGCCAAGAAAAGGATATATAGCAAAAAGAGAAGTTTTACCAGATCCAATGTACAATAGCAAAGTTGTTACAAAATTAATCAACAATGTTATGTTAGATGGTAAGAAAACAGTTGCTCAAACAATCGTTTATGATGCATTTGATATTATAAAAGAAAAAGAGCAAAAAAATCCATTAGAGGTATTTGAAGAAGCACTAAACAATGTAATGCCAGTTCTAGAAGTTAAAGCAAGAAGAATTGGTGGTGCAACATACCAAGTACCACTAGAAATTAGACCAGAAAGAAGACAAACTTTAGGTTTAAGATGGTTAGTAACATATGCAAGAAACAGACATGAAAAAACAATGGCTGAAAAACTTGCAGCTGAAATAATGGATGCAGTAAGCGGTAATGGTGGAGCATTCAAGAAGAAAGAAGATATGCATAAAATGGCTGAAGCTAATAAGGCTTTTGCTCATTACAAATTCTAAGATTAGATATTAAAATATCCTAAAAGAAGGAGGAAAAATAAATGGCTGAAACTAAAAGAGATATGCCTTTAGAGAAAGTTAGAAATATAGGAATTATGGCTCACATTGATGCTGGTAAAACAACAACAACAGAGAGAATACTTTTCTATACAGGAAAAACACACAAAATAGGCGAAGTTCATGAAGGCGAAGCTACTATGGACTGGATGGTTCAAGAGCAAGAAAGAGGTATAACAATCACTTCTGCTGCTACAACTTGCCATTGGTTAGGACATAGAATAAATATAATAGATACTCCTGGTCACGTTGACTTCACAGTAGAAGTTGAAAGATCATTAAGAGTTCTAGATAGTGCTATACTTGTACTTGCAGCTAAAGGTGGAGTTCAACCACAATCAGAAACAGTTTGGAGACAAGCTGATAAATATGAAGTACCTAGAATGGTATATGTAAACAAAATGGACATTACAGGTGCTGATTTTTATGGCTGTGTAGACCAAATAAAAAATAGATTAGGAGCTCATCCTGTTCCAATTCAATTACCAATAGGAGCAGAAGACAATTTCCAAGGAATTGTAGACCTAATCAAAATGAGAGCATTTATTCATAAAGACGATTTAGGAAAAGAAATCGAAGAGACAGAAATTCCTGAAGATATGAAGGCAGATGCTGAAAAATATAGATCAGAAATGATTGAAGCAGCAGCAGAACAAGATGATGAATTAATGATGAAATATCTTGAAGGTGAAGAACTAACTGCTGAAGAAATCAAAAAAGGTTTAAGAAAAGGAACTATATCTAACAGCTTAATATTAGTAACTTGCGGTTCATCTTATAAAAACAAAGGTGTTCAAGAGTTATTAAACGCTGTAGTAGATTACCTACCATCACCATTAGACATTCCAAATATTAAGGGTGTAGATGAAGATGGAAATGAAGTTGAAAGAGTAACTTCAGATTCAGAACCTTTTTCAGCTTTAGCATTTAAGATTGCAACAGATCCTTTCGTAGGAAAATTATGCTTCTTCAGAGTATATTCTGGAACATTAGAAGCAGGTTCAACAATATTAAATGCAAACAAAGATAAAAAAGACAGAATTGGAAGAATTTTGTTAATGCATGCAAACCATAGAGAAGATATAACAAAAGTATATGCAGGAGATATAGCTGCAGCAGTTGGTTTAAAAGAAGTATCAACTGGTGATACACTATGTGATCCAGCACATCCAGTAATATTAGAATCTATGGAATTCCCAGAGCCAGTTATCGATATAGCTATTGAGCCAAAAGATAAGGCTAACAGCGAAAAAATGGGAATAGCTTTAGCAAAACTTGCCGAAGAAGATCCAACATTCAAAACATGGACAGATCAAGAAAGTGGTCAAACAATTATAGCTGGTATGGGTGAGTTACACTTAGACATTATAGTTGATAGATTAAAAAGAGAGTTCAAAGTTGAATGTACTGTAGGTAAGCCACAAGTTTCTTACAAAGAAACAATTAGAAACAAAGTTAAAGTTCAAGGAAAATTTATTCGTCAATCAGGTGGTCGTGGACAATATGGTGATGTTTGGTTAGAAATGGAACCATTAGAGCCAGGAAAAGGTATTGAATTTGAGAGCAAAATCGTTGGTGGTGCTGTTCCAAAGGAATATATCAAACCTATTGAAGATGGTGTAAGAGAAGCCGCTTTAAGTGGTATCTTAGCTGGATATCCAGTAATAGATTTCAAAGCAACTTTAGTTGATGGTTCTTACCACGAAGTAGACTCTTCAGAAATGGCTTTCAAAATAGCAGGTTCTATGGCATTCAAAGAAGGATGTAAACAAGGTAAATCTGTATTATTAGAGCCTATTATGAAGGTTGAAGTTACAGTCCCAGAAGAATACATGGGAGACGTTATTGGAGATATAAACTCTAGACGTGGAAGAATGGAAGGAATGGAAGCAAGATCTGGTAACCAAATAATTAGAGGATTTATTCCACTATCAGAAATGTTTGGTTATGCAACAGACCTACGTTCTAAGACACAAGGAAGAGGAACATACTCAATGGAACCAAGCCATTATGAAGAAGTTCCAAAATCAGTATTAGAACAAATAGTTTCTACAAGAGCAAAAAAATCTGAATAAGATTAATATTCATAATAGTTAAAACACAAAAAAGTGTAAAACTATTGCAAAATTTATAAAAATATTATAAAATGCTTATGCATGGTAGAAGTAAGAAGGTAGACTTCTAAAATATAAAGGAGGAATTTAAAATGGCAAAGGAAAAATTTGTTAGATCAAAGCCACACGTTAACATTGGTACAATCGGACACGTTGACCATGGTA
>ULSI01063965.1_pt1 | contig 38932 bp, 13 predicted proteins | sample 1956211 | NCBI WGS metagenome assembly ULSI01 (sample SAMEA4835704, study PRJEB28245) | human gut metagenome | biome: gut microbiome; material: fecal sample | place: Denmark | collected 2008 | reverse complement strand
ATATACTCATTCTAATAAAACTATTTATCTTGGTATAGCTGATGGTTCTGCGTTTAATGCTAATAGTGCACAAAGTGATGGTACACTTAGACTTGCAGGTATTAAAACTGTAACTCCTGATAGTGGAGCTAGAATTGGAAATAGTGGTGGTGTTTTATATTTAGGTAATAACAATAATAGTGCTTGGGTTAAAGTTCAAGATATGTGTAGTCAAGCTAATAGTGATAATTGGCATATATATCAAACTGGTAGTGCTAAGTTTAAAAGTCTTACTATTGGTGATAATTTAACAGTTATTGGTTTAATATATAATCAAGGTATACTACCTGCAAATTCTGAATTTAATAATAAAGGAACTAGTTGCTATGTTTCAGCTGATGCTTTATGTTCTGGAATTACTGCTATTACTGATAGTATACCTATTAGCAATGTAAATATACAATATTCTAATGATAATGGTAATAGTTGGACTAAGTATCCTATGCAAGATTATAGTAAATTTAATTTATACGCTAATAATGCAGGTAATTCTCAAGTTTATTTAGGTTATAATGTTATCACTGGCAATAATGATGCTGAGAAACTAGCTCAAATAAAAAAGAACCAACTAATGTTTACATTTAATGTTCCTAATAATTGCTATTCTCAAATTTATTTTGCTAGTGTTGATATATCGAATGGTATTGATACTATTTGTACTGTAGAAATACTAAACAATAATGGTACTGTAGTTGAAACTTATACTAAACATATGACTGGATGGAATCAAATTAATTATATAAGTCTATTGCGTGATAATAATGCTGGTTATGGTGTAGGAAATAACGATAGAAGATATATTAGATTTAAGTTTAAACATGACCAAAAGACTACTGCTTTACGTAATACTATAATAAATAAAATACGAATATTTGCTTTTACTAAGTATTCATTTCCTACTGATAGATTTATGGGTCATACAGGTCATATATATAATTTCGATTATAATATGAATACTTACTTCCCTAATAGTATTCTTGCTAAAGGTGGAGTTACAGCTTATCAATCTTCTGATGTTCGTCTTAAAACTAACATTAATAAACTTAATTGTTTAAAGGTTATTAAAAGCATTGGTGGTACTTATGAATTTGATTATATTCGTGACCATAAACATAGTATTGGTTTTATTGCTCAAAATGTAAATAATCCATTACTTAATGATATAGTTGCTAAAGATGATAATGGTTATTTAAAGATTAACTATTGGAATCCTAAACTTATTAGTCTTGCTTTTGGTGCTTTAACTGAAATAGATGATGAAGTTGATAAACTTAAAGCTAGAGTTAGAGAATTAGAAAGTGAAGTTGAATATTTAAAAAATAAAGATTATGTCTTACAATAGTGATAGTGGAATTATTAGTGCTCCTGTTAGTATTGATGATGTTAAACAAGCTCTTGGAGAGAGTAGCAATGACCTTGCTACTCTTTGTAAGAGTGTGAATTTAAATCCATATTCTAAATATAAACCTGTCAATCTTTATAATAAACCTTTTGTTACAGATACTTTAAATTCAGATAAACAAAGTTGGAGTTCTTCAAGTAGAGGTTGGTGGTTAGGTAATAATAGTTTAAGTGACCAAGTATACACTATTAATACAGTAAGTTCATTTGAAGAATTAAGTATTAAAGGTGCATGGAATTATAATATACCTTTTGGAACTAGTCAATCTCCCTATAGACTTAGTGATTTTATTGGTTATAATACCGAAGATTATAGTTATCAAGACCCTATACGTTTTTCTACTGGTATACGAGATACTATATATTTAGACCAAACTTATTATTTAAGATTTTATTTTGGATATGAACCTATAAATTCAAAGAATACTATATCTTTTGAAGATATACTAGCTTTATTATCTGCTTTTAATAAAGAATGGTATCCTGCTGTATGTATATATAATAAAACCAAAAAACGTATGAAATATCTTTCAGGTACTGTTCCTATAAATAATGCTTCTGTTAGTTATAATGATGAAATACCTGATAGTGAGTTTATTGTTAATTTTAAAAATCAATCCATTAATAGTAACAATGGTAGTAATAGTTTAGGTTTTAAAAGTGAAGTTAATGATGAAATTTATATAGCAGGACTATTATGTCCTGTTGGTGGAGTTGATGATAATTATTTTTATACATCTGTAACACCTTGTCCTATAAATAATGATGTTACTGGACAAACTATAGATATTTCTGGCTATCTATTTAATAAAGTTACTATAAGTACTAAAGGAAAACCTACATATTATACTACAGTAGAAGTAAAAGTTACTAATTTTACTGTTAATACGTATTATGGAGGACATTATTATATAGATGGTAATAATGGATATATTGTATCAGCAGATAAATATATAGAATTTAGTTTTACGTTAGATTTTGGTACTACTTCGTTAGTAAATTTACGAGCTAATATAAGTTCATTTGGTCAAACTGAATTAGATAATCTGTCAATACCTGTAGCAACTGATATAAATGTTTATGCTCCAAAACGTTATTTAAAAGTAAGTACAGAAAATGTAATATTAACTGCTTATGCTACAAAAGAAGATGCAGAAAATGAATATGGTGGTTTTACTACAACACAGATACCTATTGTAAATAAGATAGAAGACTATCCTCAATATAAAATTAATAATTGGAATATAGCTTTAACTTTAGATTCTGATAGAAGAGACCATGATAGTTATTATGAAGCATTTGATTTTAAATTTGTTGGAGAAGTTAGTGGAATGCATACTTTACCAATATATAAATCATAATATTAATATTATAATTAAAATTTAAACACAATGGAAATTAAAGTAACTAAAATTGTAAGTATGACTTCTAATGTAGAAGCTACTGTAAATGAACTTAGTATTAACGCTAATGTTCGAGTTCGTAACAATGACACTATCGAAGGTATAGATAGTGGTAATGTAAAAGATAGTAATAGTAATCAACTAGCTAGCTTTAGTTATTACGGAAGTAATAATCTTAATATTAATTATAATAGTATTGAGAATGGTAATGTTGCTTCTGTTAGTACTGCTGTTAATGATTTCATTAAAGAACTAGAGAAAAATCCTTCTCTTGTAAGTACTGTAAGTACTAGTGAAAACTAAGTGATTACTTTGCAAATATATTAAAATATATTATTATATATATAACGTAGTTATATAATAATATATTATTAATATATTTGCACTACAAATTAAACATTAAAATAATAAAGTTATTATGATTAAAGTAAAACAAAGTAATGCTGTTAGTGCATACAATGTACTCAAGCAAATTAAGACTAAAGAACTTCCTGCTGAAGTAGCTATTGCTATTTGGAAGAATGTAAAAGTATTAAAGCCTATTGCAACTTCTTATGAAGAAGCTATTAAAGATTCTAAAGAGTCTCTTAAAGGTGACAATGATGAAGAAATGTCTAAGCTTCTTGCTGAACTTCAAAAGAAAGAAACTGATGAAGCTGCTGGTAAATATACTTTTACTCGTACTGATAATGAAAATCGTGCTAAAGTAACTGAGTATTATTCTAATGCTCAAAATAAACTTAATGCTTTTATTAAAGACCTTGATAATAAAGAAGTAGAAGTAGAACATACTACTATTAAAGAGGATGATTTAATTAAAGCTCTTATTGGTACTGATTTTAATATTGGTGTTATTGAGCTTATTGATTTCTTATTTGAAGATGCTTCTAAAGCAGATAATAAAGAAGATAAGTAAAACATTAAACCCGCCCCGTAAAAGAAGTAATTGGTAGAACTTCTACTAATCATACCTTTTACGGGGCGGCTTTCATATTAATAATTTAACTAATACTGATATGAGTAGTTTATCTCAACTTACTAGTGAAATTTTACATGGTGTAGGTCAGCCTAATAATCATACTCTACGTGAAAGAGTTCGTAATGCTATAATTCATACTCGTAATGAACTTATACGTAGAAGTTATGAAAACCACGCTTACGTTGATAAAATTCATACTCAACGTTTTAAAGTTTCACTTATTACAGTTAACGATGGTGATGTAGAACTACCTGAAGATTATGAAGGAGTTCCACTTGATAAAATTAAAAGAACTCTAGATAAAGTTCCAAGACCTATTAGACTTACTAATAATCTTCCTTTTGATAGAGTTAGTTCTGTAGGATATAAAACTAATAGAGAGTTTCCTTATATTAAAGAAACTACTGCTAGATTTAAAGGAAGTGTTCCTGGACTTTGTGGTGCTATTAGTTATGACTATATTAATGAATATCTTTATTTATTTCCAGCTAGTAAAGATAGAATTGTTCCAGTAGATGCTATTGTTATTGAATCTGCTTTTGAACATCCTAATCAAATTCTAGATATTAATGGAGACCTTACTGTTGAGAATCATCTTTATGATGACAACGAGTGGTTACTTAGTGAAGATATGATTGGTCAAATAAAAGAAATAATATATAAAAGGGAACTATTAAATCAACATCAAGAAACAGATGAAGTTCCTAATGCTATAAAATATAATTAGTGTATGACTGCTGTAAGACTTAATCCAATAAATATGAGTAAGTATCATCAAGATATGAAAGATGCTTTTACTCTAGAACTTGAAAGAGCTAGACTTTCTTATGATGAACTAGCTGGTAACATAGTTGAAAAACGTTCTAAGATTGTTCCTTATGTTGATAGTTTTGCTCTTCCTATAATTGATTATCCAGAGTTTCAACAGAACAAGTATATAAATGGTCGTCTTGAAAATGCTGCAAAAGGTATGTATGAAGATAAACGTAATGACCTTGAACATAAACATCTATGTTTTAGACTCGTTGCTTATGCTGTTGATTTGCGAAAGATGAGTGAACTAGAACAAAAGATTAAACTTTATGAGAAATGTATTGCTCTAAGTTATGCTGAATATAGAAATATAATTGGTATATTTTATAATAAAGTACATGATGTTCTTATTCTTAAAGCTCATGGTTATCGTCTTGAAGGTAAACTAGGTTATGTTTGCATTAATAGAGTTCTTAATACTGGTTGTAAGATTTGTGACTTTGTTGCAACTAATAAATACAAGAAAGAACTTGAAGCTAAAGGTATTAGAATTTGGAATAGAGAAGAAGCTGAATTTGCTAAAGCTAATGGCTTAGAATATGATGCAGTTGACCCTAGGATTTATAAAGCTGATGAAAGTTGGTATGAACTTGCTCTTTGTAATTGTACTCTTCATAGAGCTTATGGTTATAAATTAAGCATGATTGATTATCGTTCTGTAAAAGTCAGACAATATACTAATGAAGGTTTAATTAAACTTACTGGTGGTGACAAAGAAAAGATATGTCATTTACCTGTATCTCTAAAGATTAAACTAACTCTGTGTTTACAAGTAGATAAATTAATGTATACTAAATTTGTTAGAAATGAAAATCAAACAAAATGTGGATATGAAGCGCATCATTGGTAAAGTTGATAATGACTTTAATCTTAGTGAAAGTGATTGGATTCCTCGTGCTGCTGCTTGGATAATTGATGCGCTTAGTCAAATGAAATGTCTTCCTATGGCTAAGAAAACTAGAAGACTTCAAATAGTTAATCGTATAGGTATATTTCCTTGTCAGTTAAATGCTACTGACATTAAAGTATTTGACGATTATGGTTGTGAAATAAAACAACTTGAAGCTAATAATAGTTGTTGTAATTCAGGATTTGGTTCTAAAACTAATATAGAACCTAGTCCTGAAATTGCTGTTATAGATGATACCAATAAAACTGGTCGTAATTTTATGAGGGTTGCAACTATTAAAAGAGCTGATGATAGTCGTAACTTTGTAATAACTAATAATGGTCATATTGAACTTAACTTTGATACTGATTGGATAAATGTTCAAAGTTTTGAACCTATGACTTATCACGATGACTATTATGATTGTGAAGTTCCAATGGTTTATGATAATGGTATTCTATTAGAAGCTATAAGTTTTTATATTCTATATAAATATCTTAGTCGTGGTAGTCATCATCCAGTTTATGATTTAAAGAGTAGTAGTCCTGTTACTAATCCTTATATTCAATGGAAAGAATTAAAGAGTAAAGCTATTGCTTCTGTTCGTAATGATTTATATAATGCTGATGGTTGGAGAAACTTCTTCTACAACTCAACATTTGACCCAAGAAAATAATAATTATGAATATAGTAAAAGAACTCAATTTAAATAAAACTCCAAACGTTGTTCCTAATGGAAGTTTGGTGTTTGCTAAGAACATTAAAGTTAGTCCTGATAATTCGTATATTACGAATGAAGAAGGATTAACTTATGCTTTTAGTACTCCAGTTGAAGGTAAAATAGTAGGTATAATTCCTTGTATGAAAGAGATTGTAATACTTAGTTACCTTGAAGCTGATACCGGTGAACATAGTTCTCATATTTATCGTTGTGTAGAAAATGAAGTTACTGGTCTTTTAGATTTAACAGAAATATATAGTGCTTGGAATTATAGTGGTGGAAAGATTGTAGGTACATATACTTATAATGTAAATAATGAACTTATTGTTGCTATTGGAGAATATGATGCTACTAAAATTATTACTCACAATAGTAAAGATGATGATGGTGTTTACGAAGAAGTTGTAAAAAATAATATTCCTCTTAAAACAATTAATCTTTCTCGTTGTACAAAAGAAGATAATCCTGAACTATATTCTATTTGTGCTAATATTCCAGTAGCTAATCTTAGTCTTAAAGATAAAGTTCCTGGAATTAATATGCCAAATGGTATTTATCAATTCTTCATTCGTTATGAGATAGATAGTAATTATTATACTAATTGGTTTCCTATTGGTAGTAGTTATCATGCTATAAATCTAGAAGATAAAGTAATTATAAATCATGTTTATGATATAAAAAGTGATACTAATCTTGCTACAACTCGTTGTGTAGGTTCATACAATAATGATAAGAAAGATTGTAATTATAATCTAAAGTTTAATATTAACTTTGATGATAATTATAATTATAAAGCTTATCAAATAGGATATATACTAAAACATGAAAATACTGCTTTACCTCGTATTTGGAGAAAGTTTAGTTTTGATGTTCGTGAATTTATATTTGATGCTAGTAACTTTGAAGAAACTTCAATAGATGAATTAACTAGTAATAGTTTTAATTTATTTAATGTTGCTTCTCTTTGTAACTATGAGAATCGTCTTTATATTGCAAATTATGATGAAAGTGATTATAATGTAAATCTTAAAAATTATGCTACAAAGATTAGAGCAAAGATGATTTATGAACCTTGTTCTAAATCAAATACAACTAATACTACAACTAAAGAATATGAAATATATACTTTTAGTTGGTCAACTAATGCTATATTTGCTGCTATTGTAGAAGTATCAAAACCTTCTACTAATACTATTGTAAATGTAGATGGAACTAACATTACATATCATGTTGTTTTAAATGCTAGAGATTACAATGAGCTTAAACGTTATCTTTGCTTTGTAGCTAGTAATAATGAAAATGTTAGTGACTTTGATAATCTTGCTCTTGGTGGTTATGAAGGTAAGCATTTATATCCTTGTTCTAATATAGCTTTTGGTATTAACAATGATGGTACTTTTGATATTATAAGTATTCCTGTAAATGGTAAATCTAGTAGATTATATGGTGGTCTTGGAAAAGGTGGTGGTACAGACCATAAACATAAAGGTTTAAAAATTAATACTTCTGGTAAATGGAAATCTGCTGCTCGTTATAGACCAAATAGATTTAGAATGAGTAAAGCTAGTAATACTAGAGTATATACTACTACTGTATTAGTAGATGATGCTGTTAGAACTTTAATGCCTAATAGTGTATATAATTTCTTTATTCATTATGTTCGTAAAGATGGTACTTATACTAATGGTTATCAACTTAGTAATGATATTCTTCCAACTACAATTTTGAATACTGTTACTATGACTGGAAGTTCTACAATAGATGTTCAACTTAGTAAGTTAACATCGTTGAAAGAACGAACTAGTAGTAGTACTTCTGGTAATGATAGAGATTTTACTAATTTACTTAGTATTGAAGCTCTTAAAGATAAATATGCTTATGAAGTTGTAAGTACTGCACCTTCTCCTTCTAATGCAACTATTCGTAAAACTGCTAGTTTTGGATATTATAAAAACTATAATAATGACCTTTTATTTAAAACTGGTTCAAGTCATAGTTTTGATAGTGCTAATGATAATACTTTATATAGAATTAAAGTAGGTTTTACTAATATTGAAATACCTAATGATTATATTGGTTTCTTCTTTAGTTATGAAAAACCAGAAGTAACTAATAATTATCAAGCTTATTGCGCTAAGAATGGAGTAAATGCAAGTCTTTTTAAGGCTAGTGAAGTAGAAACTGGTAAAGTTAATTATAATGGTTCTATATATGTACCTGAATATAAAATAACAAGTAATGGTTATATACTTCCTAGTACTAATCCAGCTTATATTAATAATTCTAGTATAGTAGCTAGTAATGCTGTAGATAGTGATAGTCTTAGCAATACTATGAATACTGCTGGAATGGACGGAGGTATAGTTCTTAATTTAAAAGATAGTAAAGGTAAGATAACTCCTGATATTGGTGAAGTTGGAAATGTTATAATATTTAATCGTAATATATATTGTAAGAAAGATAAAGAACTTATTAGTTTTGGTCCTGTATGTTATAAACATGCTGATGTAAAAACTTATAGTTATGCTGATAGCAATGATGCTGATAATTTTCCTAACAATTATGTTCACGGTTATGATTTTAATTATCCTGCATTCTATGTAAACGATAAGACTTTAATTTATCAACGTAGAGTATATATATCAGATACTGGTAAAGTATATGATGTACAAGATAATAATTCTATAAATAGAGATTGGACAAGTTCTACTACAGAATATGCTAAGATTGTAAATTATAGTAAGTTTAGTAGAGTTAATACTAATGCTATTTCTATAAAGAAAGAACCTAGTTATTTGGTTGGTGTTTTAGGTAATGATGAAAGTGGTTCTGGTAGTCATCAACGTAGTGTTAACTTTATAGTTCAGCCATTAAATGCTACAGACCTTATAGAATTAAAAGATACGTATATAGAAAGTAATTATAAACTTTATACTAATTATAAAGATAATCTTAATTATGATTCTTATAAACGTGCTACTATTCGTCGTAGTGATGTAATTGGTGATGAAAGTCTTGCTAACTCATGGAGACACTTTAGAGCGAACAACTATAAAGTGCTTTCCAAGAACAAAGGCAATATTACAAATATCATTGGCGTAGGCACTGTATTTTTCGTCCACACGGAGCATTCTTTGTTTTACCTTAATAGAGATAACCTCCTCAAGACATCGGGCGACACAGCGCAATTAAAAATGCCAGATTTATTTGAAGTAGAACCTATTGAACTATTTACTAGTAATCATGGTTATGGTGGACTTCAACATCCTCAAGCTTGGACTGTTAATAGTAATGGTTATTGGTTTGTAGATGCAGACAATAAAAGAATATATAACTTTGATAATAATCATCTTACTGATTTAACTAGTGATATACTTAATTGGATGAACAATGTTCAGATAGCCGATGCTCACATGGTTACAGATTTTGCTAATGCTCGTGTAATTATGTGTCTTGCTTATTATAGTGAAGATGTTGGAGATAGAGAACATAATCAACCTGGTTATATTACTTTATCTTTTAATATAATTAGTAAGAAGTTTGTTAGTATTCACGATTATAAATTTAACATAGGTGTAAATACTAAAAATCATTGTTATTTTTATTATGCTGTAACAACTAGTTCTTTCCTTTATTGTTTCCATAAAAATACTCCTTTAGGATTCTATGGTAAAACTGGAGATTATGCTGGACTTGATGACCATGCTTATGGTTTTCCAGCTATGAGTACAAATCTTACTATACAAAAGGAAGATGGTACTGAAGAAACTAGAACTGTTCATCCTGCTATATTTGATGTTATCGTAAATGAAAATTACAATATTCCTAAATGTATTAATTCTATTAGTTATATACTTAATAAAGAGTATGCTTACTTTAGTAATCAAGTTACTAGAATGGCTGAACCGCTTATGGGCAATGGAACTTATGGAGATATAGAACATTATAGTGGTGATAAACTTCGTATTTATACTGATAGTAATGATACAGGTGACTTAGATATTTCAGGGCATAAGATGATTAATGATGATACTGTAACTAGAGATAGAACTCCAGATTACAAAGTTCCTTATTATGATAAAGGTATTTGGAACTTTAATTATATAAGGAATTATATTAGTAGTAAACTTACTAAAGAAGAGATATGTAAACGTTATAACTTGGATATTAATAATCTTACTCCTGCACAAGAAACTAAGATTCAAACTATGCTTAATAATCCAAGTGATGAACGTAATCTAGTTTATGGTCGTTATTTCGTTGTTAGATTTATCTTTAGAAATATAGATAATGTTCCTTTTAGATTTGAGGATTTAAATATTAATTATTCAAAGTATTAAATTATGACTTGTAAAATTAAAAGAAGAAGTCTTCGTTGTGGTGGTAGACCTAAAGCTGACTTCGGTAGTATTTTTACTACATTTATTGCTCCTGCTTTAGGTGTTGCAGGTTCTGTAGCGGATTCTGCTATAAGTAAAACCCAAGTTTCAAAGAGCAATACTAAACCGGCTGTTAAAGAGACTAACACAGAAGTTACTAATAATACTTCTGTTGAGAATCTTCCTACTATTCAAGTTCCTACTAAAGAACCAATTAGTGGACTTATTACTAGTAATACTGTTATTCCTCCTGACCCAACTAAAACTCCTACTATGAGATTAGGTGGTAGAAAGAAATGTTGGATTGGTGCAGCTATTGGTGCTGCTACTAGTATAGCAGGTTCTTTATTTGGTAATGGTGCTAAGAAAAGAGAAATGCGTCGTCAAAAGAGTATTCAAGATTGGCAGAATACAACTCAAGAAGCTGCTGATATGACTAATGCTCTTAATAATAGTCAAGATTATCAAGAAGATTATCTTAGACAATTTAGAACTGCTGCTAGACTTGGTAAAACTCTTGGAGCTAAAGGTATTTATATTACTGATGGTGGAGATGCTACTAAGATAGGAAACAACACATATCTTCTACGGGGCGGCTCTCATGAAGATGTGAATGAGACTGGTCAAACTGGTATTGGTATCAATGTTGGCGGTAATGAAATTGAAGCTGAAGGTGGTGAAGTTGCTCAGAAAAAGAATGGTGCTTTAAGAATCTTTAGTGCTCAACCTATTCTTGGTAATGGTATGGGTCCTGCTCAAGCTATTCTTAGAGGTTATAATAAAGATTATGTATTTAGTCAACAACAAGCTTTTAAGAAAAGAAATGGTCTTAAAGATGATGGTAGTAGACTTAGAAATGGAGGTTTAACTTCTAAAGATAGAGGTTCTTCTAAACATCCTTATCCTTCTGTATCATCTAAAGATTTTGCAGGTGGTGGTAGAAGTTATCCTATTCCAACTAAAGCTGATGCTATTGATGCTTTAAGACTTGCTGGTCTTCATGGAAGAAGTGATGTTAAAGCTAAGGTATATTCTCGTTATCCTGAACTTAGAAAAAAAGCTAGAGGTGGAGCTGAAATCGAACCTTATTATGATTGGGCTAGAAATACTTCTAGCAATTTAGGTATTTCTTTTATTGACCCTGATTATGATTATAGAGCTTATTATAACTCTGTAACTCCATACGAAAGAAATCTTATTAGATTTGCTCCTAAAGAAACTCATTTTACAGATATAGGTAAAACTCCTAAACATGCTACTTTTAGTAATGAAAGTAAATATTCTAACGATAAAACTCCTGGAGGTACTTGGAATGGAAATGTTTTTGTTCCAAATATTTGGCAATTTGGAAATAACGGCAATAATAGAAGAAACAAGTATATGAATAATAGTGGAGAAGGATATTTTAATGGAAGAGTTGATGTTTTTCCTATATCTAGAAAAAGAAATAGTTTAGGTTGTTCTAGCCGCCCCGTAAAAGGTATGAGACCTAAAGCTGATACTGGTATTTTTGTTCCTTACAATAAACGTTATACTTCTATTTATGATGCTCCAGATTATGATTCTGATTATAATGGTGGTAATGTTTTAGACAATGGTGAAGTAACAGTTACAGCTAAGAGAATTAAGCCTACTTTTATGAAACCAAATAATGACGCAATGAATATCATTAATCATCCTACTAATGAAACTCCTTATATTCCACAAAGACATAATCGTAGTCGTACTATATTTAGTGGTGGAGATTATTTAGGATTAGGTATTGATACTCTTGCTGCGTTAAGTACAGGTCTTGTAAATTATAATACTGCTGGTAAATATGTTCTTCCTGATAGAGCACCTATTATTCAAGCTAGTAAATTACCTACAACTTATAATGTTAATCCTGAAATAGAAGAGGTTAAACGTTATAGAGATAGACTTACTGGACAAACTTTCAATAATACTTCAAGTTCTGTAGCTGCTCTTAATAGAAGTAGTGCTATTAATCTTGATGCTCTTTCTAATCTTAGTAAACTTTGGGCTACTAAAGAGAATGAAGAGAACAAGATGCTTACAGAAGATGCTAAGAATCAACAAACTATTGCAGCACAAAATGTACAAAATGAACTTGCTCGTCAAAGTGAGATTGCTAGAATTAAGAATGAAGCTAATCAAGCTAAGGGTGATGCTCTTAATGTTGGTCTTAGTGGATTGTCTCAAGCTTGGACTAATTTCTGGACTGCTGGTAGAACTGCTTATGAAGATGACCAATCTAGACGTGCAATGATTGCTTCTAGTAAAGATGCTACTCCTACTAGACTTATGGAAATGGATTTTGATTTATCTCCTGATGTTATAGCTGCTCTTTATAGAAGTGCTACAGAAGATAGAACTAAACGATTCTATTTGTCTAGATTGTCTCCTAAACAAAGACAAAAATATGGTATAAATTAATATTATATAAATACTTCTGATAGTACTATTACTATCAGAAGTTTTACTATTTTTGTAATCAGTAATTAAATAATAATATTATGGCTTATAAAAACAATCAAAATGGTATTACTATTGGAGGTTATGTTCCTCAACGTGTACCAGTTCGTTCAAATCTTGAAGCTCTTAGTCAAGCATTAAATAAAATTGATGAGCGTTCTGATAAAGCAATTCAACAAAAGTCTGCTATTACAAATGCTATTGGTCAATTAAAACTTAATGCTGCTGAGGATAAATGGAAATACGATTATGCTAAACGTATTGAACAAAAGATTAATGATGCAGCTCAATATGGTGATTATAGTAGAGCGTTAGATGTTGCTACTGAACTTGCTGGAAGTGCTACTTCTTCTCCTGAAGTTATTGGTCGTATTCGAGCTAATGAAGCTTATGAAAAGAAGAAAGGTGAAGTTGAGTCTCTTGCCAATAGTGGAGTTATTAGTGGACTTACTAAAGAACGTTGGCTTGCTCAAAATAAATATGCTTATGAAGATATTCGTGATGAAAACGGCAATATAGTTGGAGGTACAGATTGGAAAGCTGGATGGGACCCAGTTAAAAAAGTTGATATGGCTAGACTTGTTACACTTGCTGGTCAACTTGCTGCTCCTGTAAAACGTGCTACTAGTAGTAGTTCTCAACATAGTGTTTCTGATGAACAAGGTGTAGGTAATGGTGGCACTAGCACTCCTGCAGATCTTCGTTCTGTAAAAACTGGTTATAGTACTTCTAGTGGTTCTAGTTATCAAAGAGAAACTTTAACTAAACAAAAGATTGATGAAGTTTATAATAAACTTTTTGCTCTTGATGGAGATAATATGAATGCTCTTATTCAACAATACGATGATATTAAATGGAAAGTTAATCAACTTAAAGATGAACTTAGTATTACTACTGACCCTGAAAAACGTAAATCTCTTCAAGATAGTATTGATGCTTTTGGTAACGATATTTATGATTCTAATGGTCAACCTCTTAAAGTTAAAGAATATATGCTTAGTAAGATAGGTATTATTACTAAAGATATGGCTTATGATAATATTACTGTTAGTCATACTTCAGGTAGTTCTGAAACTAGAGGTTTAACTTATGGTACTAAATATGCTCTTAGTTCTGGTACAAATACTAGTAAAATTACTGCTCCAGTTCCTAAATTAGGTGGAACATATTATAGTAATCCTGGTGAAGTAACAAGTAGTATTGAAAATGGTAGTTCTTGGTTTCAAGACCAACTTTCTCAAGGTGGTGTATTAAATTAAAATAATAAAATTATGCTTAGTAAAAAAATATATAATCAATTTATAAGTGATGGAGATTATGTTGGTGCTGCTAATTATTTATCTCGTGCTCACTTTACTGACCCAGTTAAACAGTCTCTTGTAAATCAAGCTATAAAGAAACTTAGAACTGATGGTCGTAGAATACAAGGTATGATGAGTAGAGCTGATGAAAATCAGCGTAAAGCTTTTAGTTTTCTCAATGCAGTAAATAGTAATGGTATTCTTCCTGGTCTTAATAATGGTACAGATTCTGATGGTAATAGACGTGCTCCAGATAATATCTTTAGTAAAGATTATTCTGAAGCTAAACGTAGATTAGGTAGTCAAGGTTCTAAAGAAGCAGAAAGTTTATCTATTAAGTTTGGTGGACAAACTGAGAAAAGAAGACTCTTAGGTTTGGATTGGCTTGCTAAAGACTACGAATATAAAACTGATGCTTTTGAAGATATGCTTAGAAGAAGTAGACTTAGTAAAGATGCATTAATTAAATCAGGAGCTAAAGTTAAAATAAAAGATGGTCAATATGTTCTTGATATTAGTAAACGTAATCCTTTATTTAATAAAGTATATAACGCTTTACTTAGTACTAAAGGCTATGACAATAAATATAGATTTCAAGTAGCTGGCGTCGATACTAAAGGCAAACTTATAGGTATTAGTGATAGCGACAAAGATTATATTAATTGGAGAAGTAGAACAGATATAACTAATACTGATGGTTATTATATTAATCCTACAGGTAATAATAATTTTGAAATGCCTAATAATATTATAGCTGCTGCCAATCAAACTATCCGCCCCGTAAAAGACATGAGTGGTGATGGAAGTGGGTTATCTACTGTTAGTTCTATGATTCTTCCTTTTAATAGTGCTCGTAGAAAACAAATTAGTGATGCTCTTAATACTGGTGGACTTAATACTGAATTAGCTAATGCTCTAGTAAAAGAAAATAATGAAGCTATTCTTAATGGTCTTATGAATGCTGATTTTACTCAGTATGAAATGTATGTTACCGATGAAGAAAATCCTGACGATCATACTACAGTTCGTCATATAGTAGATAGTAGTAATGAAAAAGCTAATATTCAAGATTTAGTACGTGCAGCTATTACTAGTGGAAAGTTTGACCCAGAAACTCAAGTTTCTCTTGGTATGCAAGGTAATCAAACTGGTTATGTTATTACTATTCCAACTAAGATGGATAACGATACAGAAACAGGTAATAGAATTGAAGATATTAAACAAAATAGTCGTCAGATATTTATTCCTGATTTTATGAATGGTGAAGCTGAGAAAGTATTCTCTCAAAATTCTCAGACTAGAGCTATGAAAGAACTTGCTAGTATGGAAATGTATAATTATTCTGTTGATATTCCTCAAGATGGCAGACTTAATGTTTATAACGACCCTTCTACTGGAAAGGCAATTTATCAAATGGAATACGATAGTGGTAGAATACAACCTTTAACTAGAGAAGATGCACTTCGTAAAGTTAATAAAATGCTCATAGTTGAGGATGGTATTGATTTAGCTAATAAACAATTTTATGATGAAGATGGTAATCTTCGTAAAGGTCTTAGAAATAAAGATGGTTCTTTAAATGCTCAATTTCAACAAGATTTAAGTAGACAAATAGACACTTATGTTACTAGTGCTATGAGTGAACTTTATCCACAAGCTTGGCAAAGTTTTGCTCCTATTGCTAATAATGTTATAAATGGAGATTTTTCATCTGAAGATTATAAGACTAAATTAGCTAAAGCTATGGATAGTTTTGTAGATACAGATAATATTAATCTTATTAATAATCAAAGAGCTATTTATTCTAATTATATTCTTAGTAATATAGGAATGTATGATAATGATGCTTATAACATTGATTAATTATGAATACAGAAAACGTTTTTAATAATAGTGGAGTTATAGTTAGTAATCCTAATTATAATCCTAAAACAAAGAAGGGTCGTGCTCAACAACCCTTCTTTCATACTTTAGATGTAAGCCAAGATATTACATCTGGTGCAGCTAATGAATTTGCGAAGAACGCAGACAATGCTTGGGTAATGGGTGATACTCATAGTTATCAACGTTATGGTGTTACTCCTAACATTATTACTAATCTTGATAAAGAGCGTGCTGAAGCACAATCAAACTTTGCTAAAACATTTAATTCTTTAGGTCAAGCTCTTGTTAGTGAAACAATTCTTGGTACAATCAAAGCTGTGCCTGATTTGTTTGATGCTATTACTAATGGTATATTTCAATCTGATGGAGATTATCAAAACCCTATTAGTAATAAACTTCAAGAATGGCAAGATTACTTTAGAAATGAAGTTGCTCCAATTTATAGTGACCCAGAGCGTAATGATATTTATAATGGAGGTCTTACAAATTGGGGATGGTGGACTAGTAATGCACCTAGTGTAATGTCTAGTTTAACATTACTTCTTCCTAGTACTGGTATTGTTAAAGGTATTGGTTATCTTGGTAAACTTGCAAAGACTTCTAAGTTAGCTAGTATGACTAGAAATGGTATTAAAGGTATTGCTGGTATAGATAGAGCTATAGCTTCTAATAAAGAACTTAATGCTTTACAAAAAGGTATTAATAAAATTATTGGTAGTAATGGTATTGTTGTTGGTTCTGATGTAGAAAGTGCTGCTAGTAGATTTGCTAGTATTGGAGGAAACGCTCTTTTACAACGTACTATGGAGAATTATCAAGAAGCTCAAAGTGTATATAAAGATATGTATAATGAAGCTTATGATAATCTTAATAGAATGAATGCTCAACAATATCAAGCTTTTGTTAATAAGAATCCTGAACTACTTCAAGATACTGATACTAACGATAAAGAAGCTGTTGCAAGACGTATTGCTAAGAAATCTGCTGATACAGATTTTCTTATGAACTATAGTAATATAGTATTTGATGTTATTCAAATGTATGGTCTTCGTAACATGTGGAAAGGTATTAAAAATTCTGATGCTGGTAGTGCTGCTGTAAGTAGAGCTGCAAGATTAGAAAAACTTAAAGTTGGTAAAACTGCTGAAGAGTTTGAAAAATACTATGCTAATATAGGTAAGATGAAGAAAGCTGGTTGGTGGATTAAAGACCATGCTAAAGCTGAGAAACTTGTAATAGCTGGAGAACTTAGTGAAGGTATCGAAGAAAGTGTTAACTATATATCTCAAATGGAAGGTATGAATGTTGGTAAACTTCTTCTTAGTGAACAAGATGCTGACCATTCTCCTTTTGATAATCGTCTTCAAAAGTATCTTAAAAGTGGAGGACTTGCTGACTCTGCTTTTTGGGGTGTATTAGGTGGTGTTGTATTTCATCATTTAGGTAGTGGTTTTGGTCGTGTTAGACAAACACTTGAAGATAGAGCTAATAAAAAAGAAGATAAAACTACTGGTGAACAAGGTAAGTCTTCACCTTTTAGTATTAGTGAACTTGGTGAAACTAAATCTCGTAAAGCTGATATTGCTCACTGGGGAAAAGATACTAATCTTTATATTGAAAGGATGAATAAAATCAATGATGGAAAGAATCCTTTTGATAACGATAAAAGTTTTACTAGTCCTGAAGAAAGTCAAGCTGCTAAAGAAGCTGCTGAAAATGATTTTATTACTACATTAGCATTACGTGCTGGTCATCATGGTAATCTTGATTACTTAAAATCATTCTTACAAAGTGAAGAAGTTCGTAAAGCTATGGTGGAAAAAGGTGTAGTAAATGAAGCTGAATCTAAACAAATTCAAGCTAATAATGTTGCTAAAGTTGTTGCTGTTATGGACGCATATACTAAAGAACTTTCAGGTCTTATAGGTATTGTTCAAAATAGAAATCATAATAAAAAAGAATCAGACCGTGTTCCTATTGAATATCTTCAAGAAATAGCTAGTGCTAATGTTGTTTATAATCAAAAGATAGCAAATACTAAAAATAAAGAACAAGTTGCAGATAACCTTATAAACACAGTTCTTAATGAAGAAAACATTAGAAAAGTTATTGGTCAAAATTATACTGGTGAACAAGTAAAAGGTGCTGTTCGTCATGCTCTTATAACTAATATGATTAGCGATTTGTATGCTAGAAAGAAAGAACTTATAGCTAAAAATCGTAAGACTATTAGTGATAAAGTAGCTATTGATAATATTAATCGTACTATCAATGAGTATAGCGATATGCTTTCTAATGATGAACTTCGTCTTACAACTGCTGTTATGCTTGCTAGTGAAAGAGACGACCAAGGTAATCTTGGACGTAATAGTCAAGACCCTTTAGCTAAAGCTTATGATGATTTATTTAGCGGTGTTGATGAGAAAGGGGTTCAACTTACAGACGAAGCTATTGTTCGTAACTTTGAAAGATTTGCTAAAGAAAATGGTCTTTCTAAAAGGCTTGCTGAGTTTGATAGTTCTACTAACGTACTTAATCAAATTCAAACTGCTAATAATAATATAACTAGAATTAATAATCTTGTTAAAAAAGCAGATGAAGAAAAGAATAGTACTGGTATTAAACTTTCTGACCTTATTCTCAAACAAGCTGAACTTGAACTTTCTCGTAGATATGACCAAGCTCAAGTTGTCAATAATGAATCAGACCTTGCTGCTGAACTTAGTTATAAACAAAACACTATGAATGAAGCTCGTAAGAAAGTTATTGATACTAGTTATAGTTATATTAATGATTTAGCTGATAAATATAAAGATGAGGAAAATGGTAATATTCGTGCAGCTGTAAATGCTTACTTTAACGATGAGCAAGATAACTTTGATGATGCTACTTCTTTTATGACTAATAAAGAAAAAGAAGCATTTAAAGAAAGTCTTGATGCTCTTCATCTTAGTAGTGGTCTTAACTATAGATTAGCTAATACAATTCAAGATAGTTTAATTCTTAGAACTAAGATTAAAGCTGCTAGAAATAAAGCTAATGACGGAGAAGAAGAACCTGAAAGTACTGCAAGTAGTACTACTACTACAAATGGTAATACTCCAGCTACTACTCCTCAAGGTGGGTCGGAACAGTCAAGCACGCAAAATAATGCGCCACAATCGCCTCAACCTGCCCCGACGAATAATCAATCAGCACCACAACCTGAAAGCTCTCAGGCGCAAGGAAATAGGCAACAGGGCAATTCTCAAAAGGAAAAGGCTAAGCCAAAGTTCGATGCAAGCAAGTCACAAAACTTGTCGTTTAATGATGATGGTGATATTACTGGAATAACTAGTACAGATAATGGTAGTTTTAATATTAAAAGTATAGGAAATAATCAATATCAAATTGTAGTTGATAAAGATAGACATAGTTGGCATGATGATAGACTTTTTAAAAATTCAGAGCTTGCTAATGAGGATGACACACAACTTGTTGAACCTCCTTATATTACTATTGATGATAACGGTAATGTTCTTTCTTTTGAAAAAGGTTTATTAGGTAGTGAAATTTTAGTTGAACAAACTGAACAAGCAAAAGCTGAACAAGAGGAAGAAAGTCAAGAAGAAGATGAAAGTAATTCAGCTACCACATCTTCTACGGGGAGGCTTGAGGAAATAACTCCTCCTCCTGCTGCTAGTGCTAAGGAAAGTAACGAAAAAGAAGAACCAAGTACTCCTGCTACTGAGACTAAGAAAACTATTGCTAATCTTGATATGGATGAGAGCACAGCTTTAAACATGGAACTTAGTCGTAATATCATGGGTGCTTTAATGGATGATAATGCTGATGTAGATGAAGTAATTAAACAACAAAAAGATGCTCTTATTTCTCAAGGATTTGATAGTGATGAAGTTAATAAATATGTAGATGATTATGCTAATGAAGCTAAAGCTATGTTTGGTTCTTCTGTTGCAGATTTGTATCTTCAAACTGTTTCTGTAGAAACTCAGAAGCTTGATAATCTTACTGGAGAATTTATTAAAGCTGCTGATGATTTTCTTAATACTTACGCTAAGAATACAAAGATGGTTCAGCGTAATGGAAAATACTATGGTAGACTTGAAGATATACTTAGATATATAGAGCAAGAATCTAAATATACTGGTGCTCCTGAAATATTTTATAATTCTCTTAAAGATTATCTTACTAGTGAAGCTGCTAAAGATAAATTTGTTTTAACTGATATTGAAGAAATAGATAAAGCTGATTTCTTACGTAATGTACATAAGAGTAGTTATGTTCGTAGTGTAGAACTTGGTGCTCAAAGTCTTATTACTACAGTTAAACTTGACTTATCTGAAGTGACTGACGAAGATGGTATTAAAGCTGCTCAGAAAGAACTTAAATTAGTTAATTCTAATGATGCTCTTGAAACTGAAATTAGTAAAAAGAATAAAACTAATACTACTATTCTTCTTTACAAACATAATGGTGTTACTATAGGTTGGCAAGCTTTAGCTAGTATTGATAAAGGTACTGGTCTTTATGTTAGACCTGCTGATGATTGGATGCATACTATTGCTGGAGATAATAATACTCCTGATGGTCCAGTTAAAGAATTTATTAAAGATATTCTCAGTAGAGATACTATTGATGGAATAGATTATTCTACTCTTGATGATATTATTTATAAAGCAGCTTTTGATAAATTATCTAAAGATGAATATAAGCAATTAGTTGCTGCTTTTGCTTCTCATAAAGGAATACAACGTGCAGTTAGTAATCATTATGTTAGAGATGTTGAAAATCCTAATTATGAGAAACTTCTTAATGGTCTTGCTAAACTTTGGAGATATTGTTATCAAGTAAAACCTACAAATAATGTAGCTGTTGGAGAATATAATGATATTCTTATTGATAGTATTGATACATATTATGACAAACTTAGAGAAGAAATTAATATTGCTACAAATGTAGCAAATGGAGTTTATACTCCTAGAGTTAATGTTCTTTCTAAAGGTGAAGTAATTCGTGCTCATAATAAAGAACTTACTCCTGATGGAAAAACTAGACCTTCTAAAGATGTAGCTCGTCCAATAAAAGAAGTTCTTAGTAATAGTAGTGAAGCTTATATTGGTGCTACTTCTAATGGTTATATTGCTATTTCAGGATTAGGTACTCAAAAGTATACTGGTTATAATAGTGCTAATGGACAAACATTCTTAGCTCTTCCTAATACCAATGGTACTATAGATTATGTTGCAGCATTTCCTAGAGTTTATATAGGAGATACTTATTATCGCAATGGAGAGAAAGTTAATGCGCCTGAAAATAGAATACTTAATTCTTTAGTAAATTCTGTTACTGCTCAATTAGAAGAAAGACTTGCTAACGTTAAGTCTCTTGATGATTGGAACGAAGTTAAAGAGTTTATTAATGATATATTTAATTTTAGACGTAATGCTATCTTATCTTTAGGTAATTCTATTGTTGTTCAAAATAATGGTAATTTAGTTCTTAAAGCTAACGGTAACGAATATACATTCTTTGCTCGTAGTGCTAAAGACCCTAATGCTGCACCAAATGTAATTAAACGTAAAGATGGAAAGCTTTATAAATTTGATGATGTATCTGATTTGATAGAAGATATTAAAGCTAGTGCTAAAATTAATATAAGTTCTAGTCTTCTTAATGGAGATAATAATACTAATCTTCCTACTAAAAATAAATTTATTAGTAGAGATAAAACAGGCTTTCATATTAATATTCCAGCATACAATGGAAAGAATGCTTTTGATATTAATAATAGTACTTATAGTCAATTCCTTATTGACAATGATTTAGTTCGTGTTGATTTGGAACAAGAAAATAGTTCTAATTATAGAGCTGTTGGTGTTGATAAAATAGGTAGTAATCAAACTCTTCAAATTGATATATTTAATACTTCTGAAAGCCGCCCCGTAGAAGATGTAGTAGATGGAACTCCTACTGATATTCCACAAACTATTGTACGTAATGCTATAAATAGTATTATTAATAATGATAGTATTGCTAATAAAGGTGAAACTATTGCTGAGTATCTTCTTAGTGAGAAATCTAAAGATTCTCTTAGTAAAATAGTTAAACTTAAAAAATATAATAGAGTAACTGATGCTATATTCCCTGAAAACTTTATCTTTGATGACGATAAGATACAAAAGTTTAGAGAAAGTGATGAAGCAAACAAAAACGCTTTAGCTTACTATGATTCAGAAAATGAAGAAATAGTTGTAGGTAATGATTGGTTAAGTAGAACTGTTGATGCTAATACTGCTGGCGATGATGCAGTTCGTGTTCTTATCCATGAAAAACTACATAGTAAAATCAATAATAGTAGAAATCCTAAGCAGTTTAGAGAAAAGCTTAGAACTATATATGATGATTTTGTTAAAGCTATTGATGCTGATTTAGCTAATCTTAACGATAGTACTTTCGATGAGATTAATGCTCGCTTTGATAATAAAGCTGCTAATATAGATGCTCTTCGTAGTTATCTTACTCATATTAAAGAATATCAGTTTGAAAAGTTTAGTACAAGACCAGATACTCAACTTGAAGAGTTCATTGTAGAATCTCTTACTTCTAAAGGTCTTATGGATTATCTTAATTCTGTTAGAGTTGAAGGTGAACATAAAGGTAAAACTAGTAGTCTTTGGCAAAAGATTATGGAGTTTATAAGTAGACTATTTGGTATTGAAATTAGAGATGAATCTCTTAGAGCTAAAGAGTTTAATATTCTTGCTGATAAATTCAAAGAAAATAAAGTTGCTCCTAAAACTGAAGTTAAAGAAGAAACTAAAGCTCCTGTTGAAGGTACTCTTGAATTTAATGACGATGAAGTTAAGTCTGAAGAAAAGGTTCCTGAAGAAGTTCCTGCTGATGATAATATTACAAATATTACAGAAGGTAATGATGCAGTTGATGAAGATGAACTTGATGATTTACTTAATATGGGTAGTAGTGTTGATGATAAAACTTTAAGTAGTTTTTCTTCGTTATACTCAGCAGTCCGGGCACTTCCAATGGACGAACAATCTCGTATGTTCGATATGGTTGAGCGTGGCGAGTTTTCTATATCTTGTCGATAGATTATTCATAGAATAAATTTTATGGTTCTAGAGGAGAATTTAAAATCCTCTAGAACTTTATTGTTTAATTAAATAATATAATTATGGCTAATTGTCCTATTACACCTAAAGATTTTTTAGGTACTGAGACTGGAACCCGTCTCAAAGAACTTTGTGGTAATGATGTAGTTAAGTTTAATGCTATAACTACATTAGTTTATAACCCTGAATCCAAGACTGGATTTACTAAAGATTTTGATGATTACCGTTTAGGTAATGATGCTGCTCAAGAAGCTCTTGAATTTTATAATTCAAGACATTTTAGTGTTGGTGCTCAAACTACTAAATCTAAGTTTAATGATATTGTTACTAGATTTGGTTATACTAGTACTAAAGCTAAAGTTATGGCAAATAGAATTATAGGTAATAATATACTTACTTTCTTTGCTAACGATGTAGTTAAAGGTAAATTTAATAAAGATAATAACAATGCTAATTTTTATGCTAATAGAGTTGTATCTTTTGGTGCAGTTCAAGTAGCTAAAAAGTACTTTGAAAATAAAGGTCAAAAGTTTACTAATAAAGAAATACTTGGATTAGTTAATCAAATTCTTGGATTTACTAGTGATGGTGATTTTGAAAAAACAGATGATGTTTTCGCTAATGCTAGTAGAGAAGATAAAAACTTTTATGCTATGGTTAAAGAAATGATTCTTAATAAAGTTTCTTTCTTTAATTCTATTTATGCTGGTGATAGTCGTCTAGGTATGCTTCGTTTTAAGTCTGATGAAGCTATTGATGAGAAGGTAGATTTAGATAGTGAAATGGAATCTATTCTTAATGGTAATGAAAATGATGAACTTGCTGACTTTAATAAAGAATTTGATGTAGATGGTACTACTGCTAGATGGGATGATAACAGTGGTATGGGAAGTAATTTTATGAAAGGTATTGATGAAGATATTCGTATGATACTTTTCACTATTCCTAAGCTTAACGATATTAATAAAGTTGACGGTAAATATAATTATGATAGAAGTAATGAACTTGGTGCTATTGATTTTATTGATGGTAAGAAAGTAACAGCTGCTATTATATCTAAAATAAGTAGAGATAATATTACTAGTTTTATTAATAGTATTAAGACTATTGCTGAACAGAATAAAGAGATGTCTGGTCTTATTAAACTTTATGAAGATTTAAAAACTAATAGAGATTTTGCTATTAGATTTAGAAGTCAGTTTGTAAAGACTATTATGCCTAAGACTGAAACTAGAACTGACGCTGATGGTACAGTTAGAGCTGTACTTTCTAATAAAGAATCTAATAGAAGACAATCTCTTATATTTAGTTTTCAAAATAACATAAAGCATACTACACTTAATGTTGATCCAAATGCTATTGAAGTATTTCGTTCTGCTGTAGAAAGTGCTAAAAAAAGATATAAACTTTCTGCTAAAAATGAGATTAGACGTAATGCTGCATTTGCTGATATTGTTGCTAATTTAACTAAAGCTCTTAAAGCTTATTATCCTGACATGGATGTCAATGCTGTAAGAAATTATCTTATTGGTAATAAAACTAATGGTAGTGTTGATATTGATATTAACACTAGTAATCTTCTTGCTCATTTGAAAAATATTAGTGATGCTTCTACTAAAGCAAATGATAATCTTCGTGAAGAGCAAGAACATAAAAGAGAATGGAATAGAGAAGAACATGACGATAATGAAACCTATGTTCCATTACATACTGAAATTATTCCTGCTACTGCTGTAGCTGCTGCTAATAGTTTTGCTACTGATATAGAAGCTTATTCTACTGTAGCTCTTCAATTTAATTCTAAGAATGTTCTTGGTAATCAAAGTTCTGATATTATTAATAGTTCTATGATTACTTATCTTATGAATGCTATTAATGGTACTGAAATGTCTGTTGATGCTGAAGGTAAACTTTCTCCTGAAGCTCTTATTCAATACGGTAATGAAAAGTTCCGTGTTAATTCTAAAGAAAAAGGTAATCAATATAATCTTAGTAACATTCTTCTTGAACAACGTGGTGTTGATGGAAAGATTAAAGTGTTTGGTCTTTTCCGTAAACTTGGAGATAAGTATGTTCCTACAGAATACGCTAAAGATTTGATTAATGTTAGTTTGTTTAATGGTGCTGGCAATCCTAATACTGGTCAGAATGTACTTTATTCTGGTATGAGTAAAATGGATTATATTTATAGTGCTATTGCTAATTTTGTAAATACTGAAGCTGATTATCTTTCTAAGAATGAATACGATATTGATTTTGCTAATTACTTTATGCGTGTTCCTTCTGATGCTCCTAAGAATTTTATTATTAGAGCTGCTAGATATAAAACTAAAGGAGGAAAGTATGGTAATCTTTTCAATGTAGAAAATAGTAAAGAAGTTAATCAAGCTATTGAAAATTATCTTGATACAGAAATTCCTAGTGAAACTCGTGCAGATAATGAAGTAAAAACTTCTAAGTTTGTTAATCTTACTACCAATAAAGAATATAATCAAATGGTTCACGATTTGACTACTAAAACTATTGGTCGTAGAAAGATTATGCCTTTTAATATTCTTGAAGGTAAAAATCATAAATCAGGTTCTGAAATTGCTGTTGGTTATAAATATACAGATGATAGTGGTAAAGTAGATAAATATGAACTTCATGGAACTCTTGATATAGATAGTAATGGAGCTTATTATATTACTAATGCTAAACCTGTTCTTATTTCTAGTATGAATGAGACTAAAGTTAGTGATAGATTTTCTCCTACTCTTTATCAATCTTTAGTATCTAAGATTAATCGTAGAGCTAATGTTACAGGTATGATTGGTAATACTAAAGTAAATAGAGTTATAAATACTAATCATCCACTTTATATACAATATAGAAACATGTTTGTGCAAGAACTTACAGACATGGCTCATTCTATTAATCAATGGTTTGAAACTGATAGTACTGGTAAAATTCTTCGTTGGCAAAAAGAAGAAAATCCTGAACTTGCTGACCAACCTAAATTTAAAGGTGATTGGGGATTTGATGAAGAAAGTGCTAGAAGAGCTTATGCTATTTATGAAGTAGGTAAAGATCATAAACATTTTGTAGAAATGAATCCTACTACTAAAGCTCTTACTTTTACTGGTAGACTATTTCACGATGATAGATTTGAACTTACTGATAAAGATGGTAATGTAGATAATAAAGCAGAGAAGTTATTAGAAAAGATGTTTCCGTCTCTTTACGGGGCGGATATAGATGGTTATATCCACTTTACTGCTAATGGTGATGAAGTTACTGTAAATCTTTCTAAAGAACAAGAAGATGAAATTGCTAATATGATTAGTGATTTTATTACTACTTATGTAAATCAACAAGTTGAAAAGTTTGATAATTTCAAGAGTATAGATGTTGCTAATATTATCAATGATGATAATGTTTCTGATTTTGTACTTAATTATAGACTTATGTGTGGTAACTTTAATGACTTATTTGAAGGTGATACTAAGTTCTATAAAGATAATCAAACTCTTCTTAAACGTACTAAGGAAGACCAGGCTAGTGGAGTACCTTATGGTTTTGCTGATTATACTACTGATTATGCTAATGGAATAACAGATGTAGCATTTAGTGAACTTAATACTAGTAGAGTTCAAGCTGAATTTGCTAGTTATAAAAATCCTCTTAATGTTACACAACGTAATAAGTTTAGAGGTGTAACTATTAAGAATACTATTAGAACTTCTGAAGAATGTAAAGTTGCAACATTTGATAAAGATGGTAAACAACTTTCTGAAGATGGTAGTCTTGTAAAAGACCTTGTAAAGAATGCTGGTCTTACTATTGACCAAGCTAGAACTTTAATAGGTGGTTATCAAGGTACTACTGTAAATGATGCTCAATCTTATATTACTTTTGAAGAATGGGTTCGTCGTATTGCTGGTAGAGGAAAACTTAATGAATATCTTCCTCTTATTAAGAAGATTCAGAATGATGAGCCTCTTAGTGTTGGTGATATTGATACTTTTGTACAAGTACAAAAGAACTTCTATTATGACCATTACTTTGATAAGTATTCTAAAAGATTTGTACCTCGTCAAATTAAGAATGCTGAATTTGTTCTTGTACCTAGATTTATAAAAGGTACTCAACTTGAACAAGTTTATAATCTTATGAAAGATAACGGTATTGACCAACTTAATACAGAAGAAACAAGTAAAGCTGGTAAAGCTAGAGTACTTGAAATTTTTGATAGTAAGACTGGAGAAGTAACACAAAAACATATTGATGATTTTAATGCTCATGCTAAAGATTATGTTGAAGAGTATGATTATAATCATCTTTATACTCAGCAAGAAACTCCTCAACATATGAATGCTGAAAATAAAGCTGGTATTCAAATTATGAAGAAGATTGTTGATAATATTCCAGTTAATAGTCGTCTTTATGAAAAGAAAGAAGAGTTCTTTAAACTTTATAGTGCTAATATTAGAGATTCATTTAATAAACTTGCTAATGAACTTAATATTCCTAGAGACGCTAATGGCAATATTCTTTTTGAAGCAGATGGAACTATTAAAGGTATAGATTATCATACATTCTTTAATAAGTTGAAAGAAGAGTGTATGCGATTAGGTCTTGATAGTAATATGATTGATTATGTAACTCTTGCTGAACAAGCTGTTAATCCTATTACTGGAAGACCTAATGCTAATATGCCTATGATTCTTAGTAATGCTATTACTAAACTTGAAAGTGTTAGTCAATCTGTGTTTAATAGAGCTATTACTCGTCAAACTCTTCCTGGTTTCCATGCTGCTCAGATTACTAATGTTGGTTTTAATAGTAAAAAATATACTAAAGAAAATCCATTTAATCTTAATGGTATAGATAAAACTAAATTTGATGTTGAAGTTTATGATAGAGAAAAAACTCCTGGATATAAAAGTAAAGCTTTAAGAATTTATATAAAAGGAAAGAAGAAAGGTTGGTTTGAATTAGTAAAGGATAAAGAAGATAATAATTATTCTGTTCATTTTAAAACTACTACTGAAAAAATAGGTAAAGTTGAACAAGATGGTAAAGTTGTAAATCCTTCTACTAAAGAAGAACGAGATGAATTATACACTGCTTTAAGAAATGCTATTCCTAATGGAGCAAATGTTTCTACTTGGGGAAGTATTTCTGATGGAGGAGTTTATGCTTTAAACAAACTTGGAAAAGGTTGGAAAAAAGTAGGAGAAAGAACTATTAAACATAAGAAAGATGATAAAGATATAGTTATTCCTATATATCAAAAGAATGGATTGACTACATCTAAAATTCTTCGTTATCATCCTGTAACTAAAGAACATCCAGAAGGTGAACGTTATGTTGAAATAATGCTTCCTGCTAGTAACTTTGGTTTTGCTAAGAATGCTGATGGTAGTTATAAAAAGAGTAAAGAAGACCTTCTTAAAGAACTTCAAGCTGCAGGTCTTGATACTCTTATTGGTTATCGTATTCCAACTGAGGGTAAACAATCTGTTTGTGTAATGAAAGTAGTTGGTTTACTTGATGATGCTCAAGGTTCTACTATTGTTGTTCCTGATGATTGGGTTTCTCAAACTGGTTCTGACTTTGATATTGACTCTGTATATGGTATTCAATATAGTAGTTATGTAGATAAGCATGGTAATATTCGCAAGCAAAGTTATTCTGATGAACTTGATATTTATGATTATGCTAACTATGTAAATAGACATCTTGAGAAAGCTGATAAGATTAAAGATAAGTCAGTTAAAGAAGCTTTTGAAAAACTTAATAAAGAAATAGATGAACAGTTTGAAAAGTCTCGTAAAGAATTATCTGAAGAAGAAACTAAAGCTTATGATGCTTTATCTGATGAAACTAAAGAGCTTGTAAAAGCTGCTCATAAAGCTTTTGAATCTCAAGCTGTAAAGAATCCAGAAACTGGTAAACTTACAAAGGATAGTTATCTTAAACAACTTCAGTTTGTAGCTGATTATATTCGTACTAATAAAACTAATCTTGATGCTGCTGATGATAATTTTATTTCAGTACATGAAGATATGGTTGATTCTATTAGTAACGAATATATTGATAAAAAGACTTTTAGGTCTGATAAAGCTAAAGAAATTCTTCAAGCTAGAATTGACAAGTTTAATAAAGCTGCTAAAAAGCTTGGCATTATGAGTTATAATGAATATTTAGCTCAGAATGTAGAAGATGCTAATACACGTAATGCTCGTAATAATCGTATCCTTGATGACATGATTGACATTCTCAAAGATAATATATCTCTTGAGGAGAACTTGTCACGTTCTAATTTTGATGATATTATCAATGCACGTGATAAAGTTATTAATCCTGTAGTTAAGAAAATACGTAATGCTAGAAGTTCTTATGACTTCCTTGACCAAGCTGATTATCAAGAAGATGTTATGAGCGGTGCTAAACTTAAAGCATTTAGTGTTACTCGTGATACTTTTGTTTCTGTTTGTAATACTGTTCAACCTACTATTAATAGTGACTATGAAGTAACAATTTCTTATGATAAAGATAAGTATGATGCTAAAGAACTTATAGATAGATTTGGTGAAGATAATGTTACAACTGATTATGAAACAGGTGACTATCTTGTAACTCATACTACTATTGGTTGGACCAATGATAATAAAAATGTAGATGGACGTATTCTTACTGCATATACTTCTCAAACTACTGCTCATATTCTTGATGCTGTTAAGGAAGGTGCTATTCCAAATGTAAATGACTTTACTTTTGCAGTATATAAAACTCTTCCTGATATTGGTAGTAATTATGACACAACTGTTGCATTTATTATGCAGCCTGCTATTAGTCGTATTGTAGAAGAATATAACGCTAATAAGTCTATTTATGCTGAAGATACTTCTAAACCTATTCATAATGCTATTAAAAAATTAGCTATTGAAATGAATATTGGAGTAACAGAAGATGACAATATTAAAACTGTAATAGACAAAGTAAATACTGCTCTTGATACAGAATATAGTCTTACTTCTAATAATAGAGTTATTCTTAATTATAAAGAATTAGCCAATAGACTTAATCAAAAGGAAAGCCGCCCCGTAGAAGATATGATATACGATATGTCTATACTTTTTGCTTATAATGATATTAATCGTTTAGCTCAAGGTATTAGTTCTTTAGCTCGTGTTTGTAATCCTGATAGATTTGGTGCTAAGCAAACTCTTTTTGCTACTAATAAAGTATTTACTGATATTCAAGAAATCGTTAATGGAGAAAACGCTAATATAGAAAATGTACTTTCTGTTAAAGATAAAGATAACGAAATGTCTTTCCTTGAAGCTATTTATCCTGGTCTTCTTACTAAAAATGCTGCTGGTAATAAAGTTGTAGATATTAGAAGTTATATGATGGATAAACATAATGATAGTCAATCTAAATATCCTTCTCTTCATTGCTTCTTAAAGTATGCTACTGCTACATCTAGTAGTATTAATAGTATGTTGTTTGATACTCAGACTGATAGTTTTAAGAATCTTGTTTATAGTCTTGAAAATACTTTTAGTGATAGAAGTCGTAATATTAATGAGAAAGAATATAATGATTTTCAACAATATATTCTTAGCAGTATATATAATCATGTTGCTCCAGTAATGTATAGTAGTAAAGTATTTGCTGAACAAGATGGTACATTAGCTTACGGTTTTGATAATGAAAGTGATACTATTGCTGAACGTCAAAGAATCTTTGGATATAATGCTAAACCTCAGTTTAACTTTGATTGTGAATATATTAATAGACCAACTCCTTCTGAAGTAGAAGCTTTTATTAAACTTACTCCTGCTCAAAAGGTTGCTTATCTTCAAAGTAAATCTGAAGATGCTGGTATATTTGGTTTGCTTAAAGTAAACTTGTTCAATCAATATGAATATAATACTACTGGTCAATCTAAGCAAAGTATTCAATTCAAAGATGATACTACTGATGTAGAAACTGCTTATATGTTGTTCGACCAAGCAGCTAATAATGACAATCCTCTTGTTAGACTTGCAGTTATTGATATGATTAAATATGCTTTTGCTGTTGAGAATTTTAAGATGAGACGTAACGGTATTAGTAAAGTTATTACAAATGATGCTCTTAGAAATGCTGATTTGTTTGGTGGTAAATCTGCTATTAGTTATATAATTGATGAGTTTAATAATTTTGCTGGAACTTATGATGTTGCTGAACGTTATGTTCGTTCTCATAGTGATAGTAATTTTATCTATCATAAAACAGTTAAGAATATTCGTAGAAATGGTACTTATGTTTCTGAATTAAGTAAGTTCAAGAAACCAAATAATCTTTTTGTATTTGATTTATCTGATATTAGTATTGTTGGAGAAAAGATTGTTAATCTTAGACGTGACATAGAAGCTACTGATGATGATAATGAAATTAAATTGCTTAATGCAGAACTTAAAACAGCTCTTGCTGAATATAATAATTTAAAGTCTCAAAGAGCACTTGCTGCTAAGTATGGTTTTATTAATGAATCAAATACTAATGATGACTTTTATGCAAATCATTATGTTCATCTTAATGAAAAAGTAGGTAAAGAATATAAAGCTAGACTTTATAAAATCGTTGAAAATAACGATAAAATATATGCTTATCCTATTACTAAACTTGATGAAAATGAAACTGGTGAAGTAAGTCTCAATAGAGAAAATACTAAAGGTTATAGAAGTGAAGGTTTTTATGTTGATTATATTAATAGATTAGAGAAAGGTGATACTCCTACTATAGATGATCTTAATGAAATGGCTCAAGCTTATAAGTTTAATATCAAACATCTTAAACTTAAAAATGCTAATGCTTTTGATATTAACAATCCTAGTAAGTATCAAGAAGCTTCTGCTAAGTTTACTATTAATGAAATTCTTAATAAATACCCTGAAAGTAACGGTAAAGAATTTACTATTCAGAGTTTTTATTTAAGAAGTAAATCGATTGGTACTGTATTTGGTAATCCTCAACACATTAAAGGAACTTATGTTACTATAGAAGACGGTAAAGAAGTTACTAATGAAGTTGATGAAATATTTGAGTTTAGAGCTCCTAGAAAATCTGAAATAGAAAGAGCTAAAGATTTAGGCATTAACGTACCTTATAACACTTATTTTGTAAGAGTTAAATCAAAAGGTAAACCTAATGCTACTTTGAATACTAATTCTAAGCTTGGTGCTAGTGTTCTTGATTTCTCTATTGATGCTTATAATGATATGAATCGTAGAAGTCACGAAGGTGATTATTCTGCTCGTAAAAAAGTAAATAATCTTTCAGCTAAAGGTTTTAATGCTACACGTAATGAGTTCCAATCTCAAGCTGAAGATGTTTATTATAATATAACAACTTATGTTGAAGATAAAGTTAATGACATTACTCAACAACTTAATCAGTTTGTTGAAGATGAAAATGGTCATTTCTTATCTGTAAACGATGCTCGTACTATAGATATTATTAGAAATAATCCTGCTGAAAGAAGAAGATATTTAAAAACTCTTCTTGATGCTAGAGCTTTGATTAGTAAATATGGTAATATTATTTCAGTTAAAGTTGATAAATCTGTAGATAGTGATAATACTATAGCTTATGTAGAAAGACTTCAAAATGCAATTAAACAACTTACAGATACTTCTATTATTGAACAAGCTGAAAAGTTGTTTGCTAATGATTATCTTGCAAAGCTTAGTGATAATCCTCAAATTCAAAATAATCTTATTAGTGTATTTGATGGTTTCCATTCTACTAGTTGGTTTGATGCTTGGGTTGGTGATTTACAAGATTCTGGTAATGCTTTTATACAGGTACTTACTAAGAATGTAATGTCTGATATTAGAGCTAAAGAACTTCAAGCTAGAAGAACTGTAGATATTTTTAATAAGGAAATAGATAAAATATTTGCTGATGCAGAAGCTGCTGGAGTTCATTTATCATTTGATGATATTATTGACGCTGATGGTAGATTTATTCGTCCTTATAATGATAACTTTGAAAATGATTTAAATAAACTTAGACAAGATGAACGTAATGCTAAATCAGATATAATTAATAATCCTGAAGCTTACGTTGAAGCTAAACATAAACTTGATAAGTTTTTATTAGACCATGTAAATCGTAAATTTGTCGATAGTTATTATAAGGAACTTTATGATGCTCAAGATGAACTTTATAGAAATCATAGACCTATACTTGAAGAGTATATTAAGACAAAAGCTATGATTGATGAAATTAATGCCAGTAGAACTGATGGTACTCTTAGTCCTGAAAAGGAAACTGAATTAAAAAATCTTTGGTATCATCTTAATGATATTCGTTCTGAATATGATTTAGATAATGGTGAACCTAAAGAGAGTTTTATCATGGGTTATCCTGGTATGAATCCTTCAACTGGTGAAATTGTTGATAAAGAAAGATACCATAAAGCTAGAATAAATAATGCTGATGATTGTAAAGCTCTTGATAAATATCTCAGAACTATTAATGATATTCGTAATAAATATAATGATAGTAGAGTTCGTAAAGGTTTTGAAGACCAACTAAAACGTATGCTTGATATTGTTGAAACTGCTGAAGCTAGAGACCCATCTGGTAGAATTAGTGTTCCTGCTTCTCAGCTCGAAATGAATAAAGAATATAAAGCTGCAAAAGCTTGGCTTGCTACTAATGCTAAATGGACAGTTGACCCAAGTATTCAAGAAGCTATACATGAAGCATATAAAACTATGGGTTATAAGGGTGAAAATAATAGTAAGCTTAAAGTATATCTTAGAAAGCTTAAAGCAACTAATGTAAATCCTTATGATGAATTTGGTCGCTTAGATGGTACTATATTTACTGAAGAGCAACAAGCTGCTATTCAAGAAGAAGCTCAGAAACGTTTTAATAATACAAAATATGGTATGGAAAATGACCGTATTCTTATTAGTAACGGTCCTGAAGATGATGTTGTTTATCCTACTGAAGTTTATAAAAGACTTGTAGCTAATGGTGTTCCAAACAAAGAATATCAGCAAATAGTGAAACAAGTTAATGAAATACTTGCTCCACATTACGACATTGCTACTAAACATGTTGCTACTTCAGAGCTTACTGAGGAAGAACTTGATAAACTTTATCAAGCTTATCAACCTTTATTTGCTGGTATGAAGAAAACAGAAGATAGTACTAATGGTAAGTCTATTGCTTATTTTGTTACTCGTTTTGTTGATTTAGATAATTACAATAAAGAAGCATTTAATCTAGAAGAAGAACGAGCTAAAGCTAAAGGAGCTAAGTATTATAAAGCTTGGGAACGAGTTAATAAAATGGGTATTCCAAAACTCGATGATAAATATCAAGTTGTTACTGACGCTTCAGGTAATATAGTTTATGATGAAACTAAGGATAGAATACCTAATCGATATCTTTATGGTACACTTAAAGTAGATATGAATAAATATCTCAAGACAAAAGGTAAAAAGAAAGCTGAACAACTTCGTAAACAAATGGAAGAAAGAACTGAAGCTTATCGTACTATACATAATAATCTTGAGACTGTCAATACTCCTTATTATGAAGCTGAACTTAAAAAGCAAAGAGCAAAAGGTGATGCTGAGTTTAAGAAGTGGTATGATAGAAATCATGTATTTAATCCTTATACTCATAGAATGGAACCTACTGTAATATGGAGAAAAACTCAAGTTATACCTGCTGTTGCAAATGGTGAATGGAATGCCGGTTATTCTCAAACTGAACTTGCTCCTAAAGCTGCATATAGAAATCCAAACTATAAAGAAGGTGTAGGTTATGTTGATAATTATAAGAAAACTGATGATAAAACTTATGATTCAGAAGTTGTACTTAATGAATATCAACAAAAACTTATGTCTCATATTCAGAAGACTCTTAATGTTCTTGCTCAAACTGAATCTGCAAAACGTTTTATAAGTAGAGGTTATCTTCCTTCTATGAGTAAAGGTGCTGAACATGATGCAAAATGGTGGGGAAAACAATTCCTAGAGTTCCTTGGTTATAGTGATAAACTTCAGAATGGTAGAGATCCTTTCTATCATATAGATTACGCTGATGATAAAGCTATTGATATGCCTATGTTAATGGAACAACTTAGAAATAAAGATTCTGTTAATATAGAGAATATTAAAAAGACTAAGCCACAACGTGTATCTTATGCTGATGATGAAGAATATAACGCTGCACTTACAGCTTATAATAAACGTATGGAAGAAGCATTGAAAAAGAATAAAGAAATTCATCGTGCTTTACTTAATAGAGATTATCGTACTGTGCTTTCAAACTTCATTACTCAAGCTGCTCATTTTAATGCTATACAAGATAATAAGTATATGCTTTATTATGGTAAAGAAATGCTTGATAGAATGGAAGTATATCAAAAGAATGTAGGTTGGAGTAACTTAAAGAAAGACCATCAAAGAGGTGCTAAAGGTGAAACTCGTTATCTTACTCAAAAAGATGAAAGACTTCAAGGTCAATATAAGAATTGGATTCGTAGAATTATCTATAATCAATTTAAAGAAAGTAATGCTAACTTTACTAAAGTTAGTAGTCTTCTTCAATCTTTTACTAGTGCTAAATTTATGATGCTTAATATTACTGGTGGTATCGGTAATGTTACTGTTGGTGAATCAAATTTAGCAGGTGAGTGGATAGCTAAAGAATTTTTTGGAGCTAAAGATTATGCTCTTGGTAAAGCTTTATGGATGCACAATTCATGGAGTTTTATTAATGACCTTGGTAAAGATAAAGCTTCTACATTAGCTAGTGCTATAGTCAAAGAAATGAATATTATTGACTTTGACCAACTTGCTGGTATTAGTGATGGTAATCATCTTGATGCAGGTACTGCTTTTGAAAAGCTTAGAAATGCTCTTTATTCTCCTAATGCTATGGGTGAACATTTTATGCAAAATGCTGCTATGTTTACTCTTATGTATAGTAATAGACTTGTACCTGTAGTTGATGCTGAAAATAGAGGTAAAATAAAATATCGTGCTATGAGTAAATATGAATATATTGCTGATTGTCACGAGAAAGCTCTAAAGCGTATTATTGAAGGTACTGAATTTGAAGCTAAGTTTAATAACTATGTTGGTACTATAAAAGAAGATGCTAATAAACTTAAAGAGTTTGTTTTTAGTCGTAAAGATTTTACTACTGAATTTACTAGAACTCTTCCTAATAAGATGCAAAAAGAATTTGTTAAAGTAAAGAAGGAACTTGAAAAGACTGCAACTACTGAATTTGAAAAGTATAGTCGAGTTATTGATAATCTTGATTTAAAAGATGGTAGATTAGCTTTTAAAGAAGGTAGTAAACTTGCAGAACTTGATGCACTTAGTGCAGATAAAGAAGTTTCTGATGCTTATAAGTTCTTAGGTGAATTTAAAGGTAAAGTTATTAGTGTCAATAAAGAAATACATGGTGTATACGATAAGATTGGTGCTGCACAGCTTGAAAAGCATTGGTGGGGTAGTCTTGCTATGCAATATCATAAACATATATATCCTGGTATTCTTAAACATTATAGAAGACAAGGTTATTTTAATGAAGAACGTGGGGCTTTTACATTAGGTTGTGGTCCAGCTCTTATGGATTTCCTTTCGATGCCTTTAGATAAGATTAAAGCAGATAGAGAAATTAATGGTACTCAACTTGGTGCATTACAAGCTCTTCAAAAGTTGTTTATGGGTTATGTAGATATGGTTACAAACTTTAATACAAACTGGAATATGTTACCTCGTTATCAACGTGCTGCAATACTTAGAGCTATGGGTAATGTTGCTGGTTCAGTATCTGCTATTGCTATGTCTCTTGCTGCTCATGCAATTTGGGATGATAAAGAACTTGAAAATAGTACTTTAGGAAATCTTCTTATTTATGAAGCAGATAGTCTTGCAACTCAAGTTATGATGTATACTCCTCCATTTGTTATAACTGAAGGTAAGAAGTTATATAGTTCTCCTATTGCAGCTCAGACTATGCCTAGTGATATTCTTAAAGCTATGAATATTATAGCAGAAGGACTTATAGCTGGTGATGATTATAACTGGGATTATAGTAGTGGTAGATATTCTGGAGAAAATAAGCTTTATGTTCTTACTACTAGACAAATACCTATCTATAGAGCTTATAGTAATATTACTGGTCTTGATAAGAGTAACAGTTACTATAAATTAGGAGATAATATACTTGGTATAATACCTACTAATGTAAATGATTAAATCCGCCCCGTAGAAGACATTGATAGTAATACTTCTACTAATAAGAATTAAATAAGACCTTTATCTGTTGGAGATATTAATATTAATAGTATCTTTGCAACAGATAAAGGTTTTCCTGTTTTTGCCATGAAATTACTACAGATGTATGCGAAACTTTATTGCTCTATGGTGTAATGGCAGCACTACAGATTTTGGTTCTGTCAGAGCAGGTTCGAATCCTGCTAGAGTAGCAAATGCTATAAGTTCTAAACTACTTGCTAAATTAATTCTTTATGGGTTTTAAATGTGGTTTAAGGTGATATTTATAAAGTTCTTGAGCTAGATAGTCGTGATGACTGTCTAGCTCTTTTTCGTTTAATGTGTCATAATGTGTCGCTACTAATAAATAAAAAAAAGAGTAACTCATCCTCACGGACAAGCTACTCATAATATAAAACAATGATTAAAAATGATGCAGCCGCTGCTGCTAATGTTGAATTATGAATTCTTATAACATGGAATGCAAATATCAAAAACATAAGTAATATTTTAATTTCTTTCGTAAGCGGTCAAATAATTAAAGTAGTATGATTAATCGACATTGATATGTAAGTTGCTTAGAAATCATTTATTATGTAATTGTGGGAGTTTCCCACTAAGTTTGGCACAGATTAAACTCGTATGCCTGGAGCTGAAATAAGACTGACAAGTAAGAATGGTTATTAAATAAATTACACTTTAAATGACTTCTAAGCTACTTTAAGATTACGACTGAATAACTATTCAGAAGAAGAGAATTAATGCGACAGAGGAGAATTTAAATTCCTCAAGAACGCAACATCATTTTGAAACAATCTACTGCCATATAACTAATTAGCTTCTTATTTAAAAGGAGCTTTAATTATATTACCATTAGCATCAAGATAAATAACACTATCTGTGTCATATCCATCATTTGTAGAATCAACATCATTTATTTCATAGAAATCATCATTAATTCCACAACTATCCATACTTACAGGTTTATTATTAGAAACTTTATTGTAACTACAAGCAACAAGTCCGGCAGCTACAATAGCAAATATAAGTATGGCTATATTCTTATGTTTATTATAATTTTCGTTCATTATGATTTTCTATATAAAAACTCCTAGTACTTTCACAAGCACTAGGAGCAAGAACTTTAAATTTTAAAAACTATGAATAATTATAAATTATTTCAGATACAAATCTATGTATCTTTGAATACAATTTACATGT
>ULSI01000874.1_pt1 | contig 40924 bp, 33 predicted proteins | sample 1956211 | NCBI WGS metagenome assembly ULSI01 (sample SAMEA4835704, study PRJEB28245) | human gut metagenome | biome: gut microbiome; material: fecal sample | place: Denmark | collected 2008 | reverse complement strand
TCCCATACGCTCCTCCTTTTTTGCAAGCAAAAAACTCCTGTTTTTCTCATTCATTCTGTTTTTACCAAACTATAAATAACGGGGAATTTCATAGATGAAATGAATATATAAAAGAGTATTTCCGACTGTTACCGAACTACGCCAGAACAACGATTCTCGACAACACATCCACCATAGCATAAGTTTTATAGAAATGTAAAGCGTAAGTTTGGAACATTTAGAAAAAGTGAGGAAATATGCGGGGTTGAGGGCAAAAAATATTTTGTTGATACTACCGGTAATAAAAAAACGGAATAGTCCTCGTTCGGTTCCCGTTTACGCGACATCAGCGACTCCTCCTGCAAGGTTCCATCAGGCTGTACAACATATCGGCAGTAATCCTCAAAGGTACTTTCATCCTGCATGCCATTGCACAAGTAAAGCGACGATTCGCCGTCCACCTGAAACAACGAATATACATTTCCTCCAGCAACCTGTGTCTCCCAATGATCTGCATAATAGATCTGCTTCGCAGCACCATTTTCGACCGTGAATATATTCAATGCATCATATTCCACATACTCTTCGGAATACGGTGATTTTTCTACAAATAGCAATTCCGGTACACCATCTCCGGTTACATCTGACACGATCATCTTCCTCCACCAGCTATCCAATTGCTGCCTGTATCTTTCTCTTTCCAGATGCAATCAGACTCTCGGCTGTCTGTTCGGTGCAGCCAACCGACTGTGCCTGCGCAATATCCCCCATAAGAGCGACCGCCTTACTGAGCTGCTTTACTACCATATATTCACATAAAATAAGCGATTGTATCTGTGATACAACCGCTTACATGATATCTCATTTCAAAAAAAGAACAGTCAATGTTACTTATTCTCTACCAGATTCTTGGACATGCACACCAGGAAGAACAGAACCGAAATTACCGCAAATGCAGCTCCTACAAAGCCAATATGCGAGATTTGTCCCTTGTCACACACAATTCCACCAAGGAAGCTGCCTGCGCCGATACCGAAATTAAAGATACCGGAAAAAATCGACATTGCAACCGACGAGGACTGTTCATCCGTACAGCGGATCGTCTCTGACTGGAATGATACATTAAATACAAGTACTGTAATGCCCCATAAAGCACAAAGCGCCATTATAAATCCCGGCTGTCCTGCTGCAGGAAGCAGCAATAACAGTTCAACTGCCAACGAAATCATCACCGTACGTAAAAATCCATGCCGGTATTTGTCATAGAATTTTGAGAACAGAAAACTGCCGAGCAATCCTGCGGCACCAAACACAAACAATGTAATGGTGACTGTACTATTTCCCATGTGTGCGACCTGCTGCAGGAACGGATCGATATAACTGTAGCTCGTATAATAGCCCACTACAAACAAAAATGTCTGAATATAGATGCAGACAAGTGCACGATTCTTAAAAAGCTCTGGCAGCTGCTTCACACGGAACGGCTCGCCACACTCCATCTTCGGGAACAGGAATGCCATATATGCCAAAACAACGAATGTGATGATTGCCACGATCAAAAAGGCGATTCTCCATCCTGCATAATGTCCAACCATTTTTCCAAGCGGAAGTCCTGCAATCGTCGCAACCGAAGTACCTGTCACAACCATACTGAGTGCTTTGGACTGATGTTCTTCTGACGCCATACGCACTGCAATCGGAGACGCGATTGACCAGAAAATCGCATGCGCACAGGCCACACCGATTCGGGACGCCATCAACATACCATAGCTGTTCGACAGAACAGTCAACACCTGACAGATTCCGAACAATGCAACTGTTCCCATAAATAACTTCTTATAATCAATCTTGCTCACGAGCAGCATGAGCGGCAGGGAAAGCAACATAACGATCCACGAATATACCGTGATCAACATACCCGCCTTCGCCTCAGAAATCGAAAAGCTCTTTGCAATATCAGTCAGCAGACCGATTGGCATAAACTCGGATGTGTTAAAAATAAATGCTGAGACAGTCATTCCGATCAACGGAAGTCGCTCTTTGGACGTCATCTTCGTCTTCATCTTATACCTCTTATCTTAAATAAAAATCAACAAAACTAAGATGCATTGTACGCGATAGCTATATGAAAAACAAGACATGGAATTATCATATTTTACATTTATTTGACGTTGATTCAAAAGAAAAAGTCCTACACGCAAAATGCAGGACTTATCATATCATTTATAAACGGATATCAATGTTTGCACCGATGTTTGGATTCACAGACTGTTCCATCATCTGTGTAATCATCGCACCGTTTGTCTCCACCGCATCCAGTGATTTTTTAAGCATCGCCATATCAATGGCATTCATACTTCCGGTATCACTGACTGCCAGCGTCAGATTTGAATTTCCGATTGCTGCTATATTCATATATATACCCTCCAATTTTGTCCAATCCAGACGTTCCAATACTGTTTATATCATAACGCTTTTTCTATAAAAAAGCAAACGCTTCTGTCATATTTTGTATGTTTTTAGCATGTTCTTTACCGAGTTTTCCATCAGCATCGAAAAAAGATTGACATTCAAATCACGCCGTATTTATAATTTACAGTCGTGTGAAAGGAGCTCCTTTATGGATGTTTTAATAGTAGAAGATGATCAGGAACAGTTAGATGGCATTGAATCCATCCTGCTCGAAAAATACGATCATATGAATTGCATAAAGGCAACAAATTACCAGCAGGCAACCCAATTGATGCACGCAAATAAAATCCAACTATTCCTATTGGATATCTCTCTTGGAGAGGATGCTTCCGAGCAGGACGGTATCGAACTCGGAACACAGATTCGTTCCATGCAGCGGTATGCAAAAACACCAATCCTGTATCTGACTGCATATTCCAAGGATGCACCACGTGCAATACATGCAACGAATTGTTATGATTTTCTGGTAAAACCCTATAAGAAAGAAGATTTGTTATATACCATCGACAAGCTGATCCACAATCGTTTTCTGGACGTTACGCCCATAGAACTACGCGATGTCAATGGTATTTATTTTCGCGTTCTTCCAGAAAAGATCCTGTATATCGAAGCGGCCGGCAAAAACCTGACGATCTATGAGGAAAGCAATGTGATCAACACAAGCGGTATCCGTCTGAAAGAACTGATTGCACAGCTTCCGCCGAATTTCATTCAAAGCCATCGAAGCTTTATTGTAAACAGCGATTATGTAAACTCTTACGATCCGACCAATGCGCTTCTCTATCTGGGAAATCACAATATCTCGACCCCCGTCGGACGTAAATATAAAGATTATGTCAAAAAGATAATTAGCAGGGACTGAAAATATTTTACCAAAACACTTTCAGTCCCTGCTCGTTATTTCCCACGTCTGAAATCAAGCACCGCCTGATAACGGATATCCTGAACTAATCGTTCCTTCTGCTCGTCTGTCATAAGATTCATCACTGCATCTTTTTCCTGATCCGTAAAGCCTTTAAATGCGCTGGTTCGTTCTTTTCGCGTCATAGAGCGAAACTCCGTCGGATAATGAAGCAAGCCATTCATTCGTGCTTCATAATTCCGCGTACATTCCATAAATAGCTTTTCCGCCTCCTCCGACATCGACGGCGGCGCATCCATATCCTTATAATTCAAATAGTTTTCTCTCATCACTACAGCTCCTACCTCCACAATCTGTAAAATCAAAATCCATGCAATAAATGTGGAACAAGCAGGGTAGATCACCGAACAGATACTCAATACGCCTAGTCCGATCAAGCCTTTTTGTTGAATCTTCTTTTTTCGTTCTCCCTTGTAAACCGGTCGATTTGGCGATGGTAATGGTGCAATCGTCGCCATCAGATACATCGTAAACAGCAACAATCCCGCTACGACCGGATATGGAAATATGACATGTACACCGCCCGCCACTGCGATCACGTACACACTGACCGAAGCAACTGTACACCCGATGTTTGTTTTCATATGGATACCGCCCAGAAACCGGCGAACCAGATTGACCGTCACAAAGCAAAACAAAAATTCCCGGAAAAATCCAGATACTGCAAAGATAACAAATAGAACAAGATCTTTTTGCAAATCTCCCACAATTGATTCTACTGCATAGCATACTTTTGCACACTGCACATCTGCCACATCATAGTCACGTCCCACGAGATACCGTGTCACATGCTCCCCTATCCTATGATTGATACTCATAATTCATCCCCTGTCTTATGTTCTCCATGTGCTTTTTAACAAATGGGATATCCGTCAAAAGCGCGCACAACGGATACCCCCAAGTGTTATTGGTTGATGTACTAGTTCTCAGATTCTGATTCCATCTCGACTCTCATACAATCAGGAAGCTCCACCTCTCCCCAAAAGTGTTTGCATCCTGTAAGAGTCAGGATTACATCTGATAAATCCTCCAACTGTGCAGCAACTGCTTTCTTCATATCCTTCATCACACATCTCCTCCTTCTGAAAGAATATTCTTTGAAATCCATCCCCGAATGAATTTCTATATTATTCTTAACATGATTAAAATAATTTCGCAATAGGTTTGGAATGAACGACATTTCGTGGGGAATAGACAACATTTTTCTTTCTTTTACATAATAAACGCATTCCATTCAGTTATTACATATCAATTGACATCGTTCCCTAAATACTTCTATAATATTTATAAAACTGAAGGGGATCTGAATTATATGAAAGCTTTTATATTATCTAGTTGCACCTACATGGCAGAAGCAATTGCAGAATTATTATTGGTCATTTCATTTTTAGGAAAGAAAAAGAAATCTTTACTTTCTCCGCTATTATTACTCTTGCCGCTTTGTGGACTTGTGAATAATTTCCTTTTTACTTTTATTCCAAATGTATTTGGCTGGTTTATGACATTACCTATGTCGGTGTTATTTTATTGTTTGATTTTACATATACCTTTTTCCTCTGGCATCTTTCCCTTCTTGCTCAGTTATGTTACATATGGTTTGATCGAGGCAATTACCATTATTCTCTTGCCCGTCTCCATCTCAGTATCTTCTAGTGTCACAAATAATTTAATTTTGACATGCATTATTTGCGTAATTTGTATTTTTATCTCTTTACTACCACTGAATCGATTACATACTTTTATCAATAGCGGGAAACTAATCGTCAAACTTGTACTATCTTATATATCTATGCTTTATTTAGTGACGATTGCAATCTCAAAAATTGATTCTCTCGATGCTATTGCAGTATTCCCTATGACCGTAACATTTATGATCATCTTGCTACTTGCTGACATCATGGTATTAAACCAGCAACGCACAATTACAATTCAGCAACAGGATATCAAAGATTACCAGACCTATGAACCAATGGCACACGATCTGATCTCTGACATCTTAGGTAAACAGCATGATTTCAACAATCAAATGAATGCGATCCGCATGCTGCCATATACTTACAAAGACTATGATTCGTTAAGTGACGCGATCGCGAATTATTCAACATTTCTGGAAGAGGAGTTCAACGAATCTGAGCTTTTGAAGATCAATCTTCCCGTTGTAGCGGGATTTGTATTTAGTAAGATTAAAGAGGCAGAACAAAAAGGCAGGTTGATCTCTGTCAAGATCAAGAACCGCTCCCTTATTACGCCGGTTCCAGAGTACGACCTGATCCGTATCTTAGGAATTCTGATTGACAATGCGATTGAAGCGACAGAACCCGGACATACATTCTCGCTGATTCTTGACAGCAAAAACGAACACATCCGATTTCAGACAAAGAACGAAGGAGGGGAGATTTCTTCCGAGCTGCGCAAGAAAATGTTTGTCCGTGGCTATTCTACCAAAACGTCCGCAGAAGTACGCACCTCCCGCGGACAAGGTCTGCCGAATCTGAAAGAATTGGTCGATCATTACAACGGTAAAATCTATCTGGATAACGAGACATTCCATGAACATACATGGATCTGTTTCACCGTCGAATTATAATTTGCAGATGGCGCGCGCAATTGCCGCCGCGACCGCCTGCTGATATTGTGGATTCTGCAAGTTCTCGCATTCTGTCGGATTGCTCAGGAATCCACACTCTACGATTACGCCCGGGCATTGACTGTTTTTCAGGATATACAGATCATTGCCCGTCTTAATCTCCCGTTCCTTCGGTGGCTGCAAATCGGCGATCAACTGCGCCTGTATCGCTTCCGCCAGTTTCTTCGACATTTCCGATGAACCATAATAAAATACCTGCGGTCCGCTGATCTCTGCCTCGGGGTAGCTGTTCTGGTGGATACTGATCATATAGTCCGCGCTGGACGCATTGATCAGGCTCACCCGGTTATGCATATCAGATACTTTCTTGTTCGTCGCACCATTCGTTGCCAGACACACATCCCCCTCGCGTGTCAGGATTACCTTCACACCCCGCGCCTGTAACTGTGCTTTCAAGCATAGGGCAATCTGCAAATTCACATCTTTTTCTTTTACATTATCCACGCCGATTTTTCCCGGATCATTGCCGCCATGTCCGACATCAATCACAACGACCAAATCCCGTTTCATCCCCGCTTTGTTACAATACATCACACAATTCAGAATCAGCAAAACTAAAAATACGGTAAATCCAAACAACAATCTGATTTTTTTCCGATCAAAAAACCGCATATGCAAAACTCCGGTCTCCCTTAGTCTATACATATGCGGTAATCTTCTTATTATTCTTTATTCTTCTGTCTCAGCTTCCGGCTTCACAATCGAGATTCCAAGCTCTTCAAGCTGCTTTGCATCGACGGTATTTGGTGCCTCGCTCATCAGGCAGGAAGCATCCTTTACCTTTGGGAATGCGATAACATCACGAATAGAATCTTCCTGTGCCATCAGCATAACCAGACGGTCAAGTCCGTATGCAAGTCCTGCATGTGGCGGTACTCCATACTTAAATGCATTTAACAGGAATCCAAATTGGTCGTATGCACGCTCCATCGTGAATCCAAGTGCCTTGAACATCATTTCCTGAATGTCATCCTGGTGGATACGCACGGAACCACCACCGATTTCTGTACCATTTAATACGATATCGTATGCCTTTGCACGTACTCTGCCCGGATCAGACTCGATATACTGCAGATCCTCTTCCATCGGCATCGTAAATGGATGGTGCATTGCCTGATATCTGCCAAGCTCCTCGCTCCACTCAAGCAGTGGGAACTCTGTAATCCATACGAAACGGTATTCATCTTTCTTCAACAGTCCAAGCTGATCTGCGATCTCAAGACGAAGTGCACCAAGTACATCATAGACAAGCTTGCTCTTATCTGCTGCAAAGAGCAGTAAATCGCCCGGCTTACCATTCATCTTCTCAACAAGTGCCTGCATCTCCTCGTCCTTCATGAACTTTGCAAACGAAGACTTCATTGTTCCATCTTCATGGATTGCAATATAGGCAAGTCCCTTTGCGCCATAACCCTTGGCAAAGTCAACGAGTGCATCAATCTTCTTTCTTGGCATTGCGCCCTGACCCTCAGCATTGATACCGCGCACACTTCCGCCGGCTTCAATCGCATTCTTGAATACGACAAATTCACAATCCTTCACAACGTCTGTCACATCACAAAGCTCCATACCAAAACGGAGATCCGGCTTATCGGAACCGAAACGCTCCATCGCCTCTTTGTATGTCATACGCTGAATCGGAAGCTGTACATCGACACCGATGACTTCCTTGAACAGCTTTGCAAGCAGACGCTCATTGACATCGATAACATCATCGACATCCACGAACGAAAGCTCCATATCGATCTGTGTGAATTCCGGCTGTCTGTCGGCACGCAGATCCTCATCACGGTAGCAGCGTGCGATCTGGAAATAACGGTCGTAGCCGGAGCACATCAGAAGCTGCTTGTAAATCTGTGGTGACTGTGGCAATGCATAGAACTCACCCGGATGTATGCGGCTTGGTACAAGGTAATCACGCGCGCCTTCCGGAGTTGACTTACAAAGTGTCGGTGTCTCGATCTCGATAAAGCCTTCGTCTGCCATGAAGGAACGAACCAGTGTTGTCACCTTGCTGCGCATCATGATATTCTTCTGTAAGTCCGGACGACGAAGATCCAGATAACGGTATTTCAGGCGAAGATCTTCCTTCGTCTTGCTGTTTTCCTCGATTGGGAACGGTGGTGTATCTGCTTCTGCAAGGATGCGGATATCCTTCGCGATGACTTCGATATCACCGGTTGCAAGATTCTCATTGACTGCGCCGCCACGCTTTGCAACCTCACCGGTAATTGCAACGACAAACTCGGAACGAAGCTTCTCCGCCTTTGCGAAGCTCTCCTCACCACAGTTTGCTTCTTCGAAGATGACCTGCAGAATCCCGCTTCGATCACGCAGATCGACGAAGATAATTCCGCCTTTGTTCCGGCTCTTCTGCACCCATCCCATCACGGTGACGGTATTCCCAATCATCGTATTATTTACTTCTGTACATCTGTGACTTCTGTGAAGTCCCTGCATTGACTCTGCCATTTTCATAGCCTCCTGTATCTAAGTTAATTTATAAAGACCTACTCCTATCTCTGACACTCTGCGTCTGCAATTATCTACATCAGATGTGGAGCATTTTCATATCATAAGTTACGATTAACCCTCGAAAGAATCCGCATAGAACTCTTCGAACTGTGTATAGCCCTCTGTAATCATCTGATCCTTCTGGAACTTCTTGTTCTTCTTCATGATCGCGATATTCACGATCTGCCCCTCGGCTCTCGCCTGCTTTGCCTGCTCTAAGATCTTAAGCAGCTTGTCGCTTGGCATCTTCTTATCGATTAGGTATGCGGTCTTGTTCTTGCTTCCCGGTATCTCAAAATCGCGCTCGAGAAGCAGCATGATGATTCGCTCAAAACCGATGGAGAATCCACATGCCGGTGTTGGCTGACCGGTGAATTTGCCGATCATCTCATCGTAACGTCCGCCGCCGCCGACCGATCCGCCATACTCATCCATTGAAATCTCGAAGATTGGACCTGTATAGTAAGACATACCACGTACCAGAGTCGGATCAAATGCCATCTTGAAGTCTGCGCTCTTCGTACTCTCCACGCTGTCGATGATTGTCTTCAAATTCTCAGCAACCTCTTCCGGTAAGAACGCGCCAAGCGTCTCCTTCAGATACTGTACACCACTGATATCGGCTGTTACCTTCTCGAACAGTTCGAGATATTTTGTCACCGCATCCTCTGCGTAACCTTCCTTCAGAAGTTCTTCCTTGACGCCATCCAAACCGATCTTATCCATCTTATCGAGGATAATAAATACGGTATCATAATCTGCTTCCGCAAATCCGCTGTAAGCAGCCATCGCCTTCAAGATACGACGGTCATTGATACGGATCGTGAAGTTCTTGAAATCCAGCTTGCCAAGCAGTGTCGTCGTCGCTAAGATCAGCTCGATCTCTGCCAAGATTGTCGGCTCACCTAAGATATCAATATCGCATTGCATGAACTGTCTGTAACGTCCTCGCTGCGGGCGGTCGGCTCTCCATACATTTCCCATCTGCAACGCCTTAAACGGGCTCGGCAGTTCATTCGCATTGTTCGAATAATATCTACAAAGCGGTACCGTCAAATCGTAACGGAGTCCGCCGTCAACTAAGTCAAGCTCTTCCTTTGCCTCGTCGATCTTCAGCTTCTCACCACGTTTCAAAATCTTGAAAATGAGCTTCTCATTCTCGCCGCCCTGCTTGCTGTTCAGGTTCTCGATATGCTCGACACAAGGTGTCTCCATCGAATTAAATCCAAATGTCTTATAGGTATCCTTGATTAAAGCGATGCAGTAATCACGGATTGCCATCTCCTTTGGTAATATATCTTTCATGCCGGTTACCGGCTTCTTCTTCATTGCCATCTTTTTCCTCCCGCTTGTATTCATTCTCGTTCGATTTTAAAACGCTTTGCGCTTTCGGTCAAGCATTTCATCAAAACGGTTGATATAATCATCGACAGATTTGCAGTTTTCTACCCGCTCCACACGATTTTCCGCATGATAGACAAGCTTCGTCGACGCGCCTGCGCCCGCCGCAATGATATCTGTCATCTCTTCCATAATCAAAATATTATATAAGCATTCGCAGCCCGGCTTCGCATATCCGACATTCTCCAGATTACCACCGATATTCTTCTGCCGGTACAGATAATATGGCTCCATGCCAAGTGTCTGTGCCGTCTCCTGTGCCGCCGTATGCATCGCATCCATGTCATGATGGATTGTGGATTTGTAATCATCCATCTGCTGGTTCAGATTCGCTGCACGCTTGATTGCCAGGGAATGTACCGTCAGGCTCTCCGGTGCCAATGCCCGGATTTCTTCTAACGTATGTTTCATCGCGTGTAAGTCTTCTCCCGGAAGTCCCGCAATCAGATCCATGTTGATGTTATCAAAGCCCGCCTGCCTTGCCATCGCAAATGCTTCCTTCACCTGAGCCGCATTGTGTGCACGGCCGATCGTCCGCAGTGTCTCGTCGTTCATCGTCTGCGGATTGATGCTGATCCGCGTCACGTCATATTCCTTCATCACCGCAAGCTTCTCCGGGGTGATGCTGTCCGGGCGTCCTGCCTCCACGGTAAACTCCACAAGCCCATCGGCAACCTCCGGTTCCTGCAACCGGAATACGGTCTGAATCTGCTTCAATAGCACCGCAAGCAGCTCATGCGAAATCGACGTCGGCGTTCCGCCGCCAATGTAGATTGCAACTAACCGTTTGTGCTTATACTGTTCTGCCACATAGGCTAACTCCTTACAGAGCGTGTCAATATACGTCTTTGCTTTCTCCGCATAAATCCCAATCGGATACGATGTGAAGGAACAATACAGACACCGGCTTGGGCAAAACGGAATCCCGACATACAGACAATAGTCGTTGTCGAGATCAATTCCCTTCACCAGACGATGCTCGTTTTCTGCCACCGTCGTTGCAAGCTCTGCTTTCTGCACGCTTGTGTCGTAGATATCGCGGTAATATTGTACGATTCTATCGTGTATTTCCTGCTGTTTTTCATGTGTCCGATCTGCATGCTCCTCGGCATCATGTCCGTTCATGCCAGCTTCATCTGTCTGTTCCGCCAGATACTCCAGAAGCCTCGTCATCGCGATCTTCGTCGGACGTACTCCCGTCAGGTCGCCCCACGGAAGTCTCCGGTCTGCAAACTGTCCAAGCAGCCGGTAAGACGCCATTTTCAACACATTTCGGAATTCTGGCTTATTCCGGTAATCAACAAGAATCTTCGCCCGCAGTCCACAGGTGGATATCAACAGCTTATCCTTATACGCCGGAAGCTCTGGCACCTCCTGCAGATCATCCGGCTTGTCGCACTCATGTCCATGCTTGCACACAGTGAGAATCGTAAAAGCTTCCTCATATCGGATCAGGAGCCGCAGATCAAAATCGTCGGACAAGCCCGCGTCCTCGACGATCTTCACGCCCGGATAAAACGCCATGATCATCGCCCGCAGGTCGTTGTTATATAATTGGTTATTCTGGTCTAGCAGTATCATCTTAGAAATACGGATTGCCCGTCTTTTCCTTTCCAATCATTGTCTGTGCATCATGTCCCGGAAGCACGAGTGTCTCATCTGGAAGCACAAATAATTTCTCACGGATGGCATCTTCCAGAGCCTTCGCATCGCCCGTCGGGAAGTCCGTTCTTCCGACGCTATAACAAAACAGCGTATCGCCGGTAAAAACAACATGCTCCTCCGGGAAATAATAGCACATGCCGCCCTTCGTATGTCCCGGTACTAACAGGCACTTACATTTCCGTCCAAGTACCTCGATCTCGGCGTCATCTTCCAAATAGATATCCGCCTGCGCCGTAAATGCTGCGCCGAACGAGGACGACAGATTCAGAGCCGGGCTCTCCATAACTTCCTTCTCCTCTGCTGCCGCATACACCCTGATCTCCGGGTACTCCTTCTTCACGCCAGCCAGCGCCCCGATATGGTCGAAATGTCCATGCGTCAAGAGCACCGCCGTTGGTGTCACACCTTTATCCTTCCAATCGCGAATCAACACATCTGCGCGATCCGCCGGATCTATAATGAGCGCTTCCTTCGTCTCTGTATCAACTACCGTATAACAATTCGTCGCACAGATACCAAGCACTTTCTTTGTAATCTCAATCTTTCCCATATATCTCCTTTCAAGGTAACGATTGCGGTAACCCGTAATTTGTGAATATCTGCCATGTTAATCTTTACTGTATAAGATGTATTGAAACTAAGAAGTACTAGATGTTCTGTTACATGTATCGATATCGTACGCAACCGCCGCCAATTCGCCATCCATGGCTCAGTGGCGGCTTGTTTGAACATCGTGTTCAAACATTGCTGAATATTCTCAGAACATCAAGAACTTCTAAGTTCCAAACATATTTATACAGTAAAGATTAACATGGCATATATATTCACAAATTACTGCATCTACCACAATCTGTAGATTGAGTTGGACACAATCTACCAATTCATATGCAGACCGTTGAAGCACGCTGGTACTTAATGAGCGGCATCTTTTGTCGCGAATTTAGTACCACTGCGTGCTGAACCGAGCGAGAGCGCGTCTGCATGGAATTGCGCAGTTGTGTTCAACTCTTCCACCAATACGTTAATTCATACAATCAACCCGTAGTCCGCTCGATATCGATGATTCCCTCTACGTTCCGGATCTTCGCGATCAGCTTGTTGAGCTGCTCCTTCGAGCGAATCTCAAACTTCACGGAAACCGTCGCCTTGCCCTGCTTATTGACACGGACATTCATACCTGTCAGGTTGATGTTCTCCTCATTGAAGATCTTCGACAGCGAGAACACCAGTCCCTTACTGTCGTTCGCGTAGATGTTAATCTCCGTCATATACATCTTCTGATTCTGCAACAGATCTTCAGACCATTCCGCCTCAATCAGACGCTTCCGGTCAAATTCATCCATGCAAAGAACATTTACGCAATCGGTACGATGAATGGATACTCCACGTCCACGCGTGATGTAACCGACGATCTCATCACCCGGTACTGGAGCACAGCAGCGTGAAAAACGCACTGCAACATCGTCCATACCTTTGACCACAATACCACCCTTGGCATGCTTGTGACTTTCGCCTCTGCCCGGTGTGTTGATCTTGTCAACAATCTGTTCCTCTGTGATCTTCTTTGCTTCTTCTTTTTTGTATTCTTCCTGCAGACGGTTGACAACCTGTCCTTCTTTCAGGCCGCCATGTCCGATTGATGCAAGCACGGCATCCCATGTCAGGAAGTTGTATTTCTTCATTACCTTTTCCTGCAGTTCCGGTTGCAAAAGGTTCGATAACACGATACCCTTTGTCTTACAGTATGCCGCCATCGCATCTTTACCACGCTGGATATTATCTGTCTTGTTCTCCTGCCGGAACCACTGGTTAATCTTCGTCTTTGCCTGTGAACTCTTTACCACAGACAGCCAGTCCATACTTGGACCTTTGGAGTTCTGCGACGTGATAATCTCAACACGATCACCATTATGAAGCTCTGTCTCAATCGGCACCTGCCGTCCATTGACACGCGCACCAATCAGCTTGTTTCCGACCGCCGTATGAATGCTGTATGCAAAATCAATTGGTGTAGAACCGGCCGGAAGATTCTTGACATCGCCCGCTGGTGTAAATACATACACCTGATCTGAAAACAGATCCAAATCTGTCTTGATGGCGTTCATGAATTCCTTGTTATCTGTCGTATCGGTCTGCCATTCCAGAATCTGTCTGAGCCAGCTTAACTTCTGCTCTTCGTTATCGTTCTTTCCACTGCCGCCTTCTTTGTATTTCCAATGTGCAGCAATACCATATTCCGCGGTACGGTGCATCTCGTAGGTTCGAATCTGAATCTCGAACGGACGACCGCCCGGTCCAATCAATGTCGTGTGGAGAGACTGGTACATGTTCTCTTTCGGCATTGCGATATAATCTTTGAAACGTCCCGGAATTGGCTTGTATTTCTCATGAATAATTCCGAGTGCCGCATAACAATCCCGTACCGTATCGACCTTGATACGAATTGCATGAATATCGTAGATCTGGTCGAGCGTCTTGTTCTGCGTGATCATTTTCTTATAGATGGAGAACAGATGCTTGACACGTCCGTCTACCTCTGCCTCGATGCCAGCTTCCTTCATATACTGCTTAACCTGTTCTACCATCTGTACGATGAAATCCTCGCTCGCATTCAGTCGTGTGGTGATCTCTTCCTTTAAGTTCTTGTATACCTCTGGATAGAGATACTGCATGGAGAGGTCATCGAGTTCGACCTTGATCTTGGAAATACCAAGACGGTGTGCAAGTGGTGCGTAAATATCCATCGTCTCACGCGATTTCTCGATCTGCTTTGCCGGTGACTGGTACTGCATTGTACGCAGATTGTGCAGACGGTCGGCAAGCTTGATCAGGATGACACGGATATCCTTCGCCATCGCAAGGAACATCTTACGCAGGTTCTCTGCCTGAACCTCGATCTTATCCTGTGACAGATCGAGCTGTGTCAGCTTCGTAACGCCATCGACAAGTAATGCTACCTCTTCGGAGAATTCCTTTGCAATCTCCTCCCGCGTCATGACCGTATCCTCTACAACATCATGTAAGATTCCGGCTACAATAGTTTCCTTATCCAGTTCCAGTTCTGCCAGAATGATTGCCACGCAAAGCGGGTGAATAATATATGGTTCCCCGGACTTTCGCTTCTGACCTTCGTGCGCTTTGCTTGCAATCTTATACGCCTTCTCGATCTCCGACAGATCCGTCGTCGGACGATACGCGCGAATGGTAGCAATCAATTTTTTATACAATTCCTCCGGCGGCGTAAAATCCTCCGGTTTACTGATTTCTTTTTTCAGTGTATCATGTGGTATCTTATAGGTTGTATCCGCCATAAAAATCACTCACCTTCGTACTGTACAACAGATGCTACATCGTAGCCCTCCAGCAATTTTCTTCCTCCAAGATCGGTCAGCTCGATCAAGAAGATCATCTTTACTACCTCACCGCCCAGCTCTTCGACGAGCTTGGCTGCTGCCTGAATCGTACCTCCTGTCGCGATCAGATCATCGACCAGTACAACCTTGTCGCCCGGCTTGATCGCATCCTTATGGATCTCGATCGTTGCAGAACCGTACTCCAGATCGTAGCTCATCTCGACTGTCTCACGTGGCAGCTTTCCTTTCTTACGAACCGGGATAAATCCCTTCTTGTTCATATAGGCAAGTGGTGCGCCAAAGATAAATCCTCTCGACTCTGTACCTGCGATCAGATCATAGTCCACTCCATCTAACAGCTTGTTCAGCTCATCAATTGCCAGTGCATACCCTTCCGGGCTTTCCAGTACACTTGTCACATCTCGGAATATAATCCCCTTACTTGGGAAATCCGGAATACTGATGATATAATCCTTTACACTCTTCATTTGCGCTCCTCCTACCTTCACGTATGCTCTATTTTGATGTTTCATAATATACGCTTTTCCGGATTGATACCGGCTCCATCTGAATCGAAACAGTTCCATTGAATTCGTTCTTCTTCATATGATACAGAATATCAATCAGTGCATGGTTTTGTAAACCCTTCAATATTTTATCACATTCTTTGTCTCCAAACCACACTTTTATGTTATCCAATAGCTCTTTTCCACGAAATACCATGCCGTTTATGCGCGTGCCATTGCCATCGACAAACGTGCAACGTGCGTATTGCCCTTCATTTCCAACCATTTTGATCGATCGAATACCCATTTTCACGATACCGAACAATGGTCTTACATTGGCAGTTCCGTATGGTTCCAGCTTTGCAAGCTCCTCATAGAGGGGCAATGTCAGCTGCTTGATGGCACAGGATTCATCCACATACAGCTTCTCGACGAGATCCGCGTCTGTCAGATTGCAATCCCGGTTTAACGCTTCGCGTAACGGTTCGAGTGCTTCGCGCGTAATCGTAAAGCCCGCCGCCATCGGGTGTCCGCCAACCTTCACAAACAACTCTTTATGTTCACAGAGCTTATCAAACATATTATACGTCTCAATCGAACGCCCGGAGCCTTTCAGTCCATGTCCATTTTCCGCATCGGTAAAAACAAGCGTCGGACGGTAAAATGCTTCCTTCAGCTTGCTCGCGATCAGTCCCGCGATGCTCTCATGAATCCCCGGCATATACAGGACGATAACCTTATCATCCCCGATTTTCTTTTCTTTCACACCATCTTCGGTCGGAATCATGCGAATATCCTTTCGCACCCAGTCCGTTGCCGCCCGCACACCGCGGTCGGTCATCTCCTTCCGCAGTTCGTTGAGCTTCGCCATATCCTGTGCCAGGCTTTCCGCCCGCGCCGGATCATCGGTCAGCAGCAGCTCCACGCCCTCTTTCGCACTTTCCAGTCGTCCGGTCGAGTTCAGACTCGGACCAATCCGGAAGCTCAAATGATGCACCTCGATTGGCTTTCCATCAAGACCTAACGCTTTCTTCAACGCATTGATTCCAGGATTCGTACTGTTCGTAAGTCTCCGCAGTCCACGCTTGACAAAGATCCGGTTCTCATCTGTGAGCGGCATGATATCACACACCGTACCAAGCGCTAAGATATCCATATAGGCATCTTCGTCTTCCCACGGAAGCTCCGTCACCCGGTATAAATGCCGGATGAATTTGTACGCCACACCAGCGCCGCATAAGTCCTTGTAGGGATATGCGCAATCCGGGCGGTGCGGATCGATCACGGCATCCGCGTTCACATACAGATAATTTTTTTCTCCGTTTTCCGTCACCTCGCACGGCACCTCATGATGATCCGTAACGATCACCGTCATTCCAAGTTCTTTCGCCCGGGTGACTGCGGTCTCCGCCGCAATTCCATTGTCACAGGTGATAATCGTATCCACGCCATCGGCGTATGCCGCTTCCACCAGCCGTACATTCATCCCATACCCATCCATGATCCGGTGTGGGATATCATAAGAGACATCTGCCCCTGCCTTTTGCAGCCCTTGATACAGAATATAATTCGATGTGATGCCATCTACATCGTAATCGGAGATAATACGGATTTTCTTTCCTGCCCGAATCTTTTCTTTCATAATCCGGCAGCCCTTGTCCATGTCCTTCATTAACGCTGGATCATGAGTGTATGCAAGATCATCACTCAGATAACACGCAACCGCATCTGGCTCCGTGATCTCCCGGTTCACGATGATATGCGCCAATATCGGGCTGATCGAGAACTGCTCTGCCAGTGCGCGGATATCTGCGGCTGGCTGTTTCACCCGCCATTCTTCTTTTTTGTACTCCGACATATCTGTGTTCCTCTCTTCTTCACTTAAAAATGGGGCTGCCGAAACAGCCCCACCTTATTTTACTTATGCATTTTTCTTGGAGAATTTCTTCTTCATTGTATACCAGAGTGGTCCGGTGATACATACAGATGAATAAGCACCACACACGATACCAAGCATCAATGTGAATGTAAATTCTTTCAGAGAAGTTACGCCCATCACGAACAATACAAATACCATGATAAAGGTTGTCAGGGATGTATAAATTGTTCTTGTAAATGTCTGTCCGATACTCTTGTTGACAAGCTCTTCCAGACTTTCTTTACTATCCTGTGTCCGCATATTCTCACGAATACGGTCGAAGATAATGATTGTCGCGTTGATCGAGTAACCTACGATTGTCAGCATACACGCAATAAATGTATTACCAACGGACAGTGTTCCGATGGAGTATGCCGCAAATACAACCAATACATCATGTACAAGAGCAAGCACCGCACTGACACCAAACTTCACGTCAGAGAACCGGAACGCAATGTACAGAAGCATCAATACAGAAGATACTGCAATCGCTACGATCGCATCTTTCTTCATCTCACCACTGATGGTAGAACTGATACTCTGGTTGTCCACTTCTGTTGCCTTAAACTGTGATTTCAACAGGTCGTCAATCTTTGCACTCTGCTCTTCTGTAAGCTCGGATGTCTTGAAGATAACCTGATTGTTTCCTTCTACTGTCTGAATCTGAATCGTTCCAGCATCAATACCCGCTGTTTCTGCTATCACTGGTGCAACCTCAGACTCTGCACGCTCCAGTGTATATACATCGTCCTCTGCAAAAGTAGCAGTTGTTGATGTACCACCGGTAAACTCCAGACTGTAATTTAATGACTTGCCAATTCTTGAATGGTTTACACCGAGGAACGCAAGTCCTGCAATGATCACGATCAAAGAAGCAACACCACAAATCTTGAAGTTCTTTACATATCCGTGAATCTTTGGCTCCTTTGCCTTACCATACATCTTTGGATTCTGTACGCCAAGCTCTAAGAACGAATTCAAAAGCATCTTTGTCACAAACAATGCGGTAAACATAGAAAGGACAATACCAAGCATCAATGTAACCGCGAATCCCTTGATACTACCAGAGCCAAGGATCATCAAAACAACGGTTGCAATCAAAGTTGTAATATTACCATCCAAAATCGCGGAAAGCGCTTTGGAGAAACCTGCCTTCACTGCCGCACGCACACCGCTGCCTGCAGAGATCTCCTCACGGATACGTGTGAAAATGATGACATTCGCATCCACTGCCATACCGATTGACAGGATAATACCTGCAATACCAGGAAGTGTCAGTGTGATGTGTCGGATGCTCAGAATCAAAAGCATCAATACAACATAACCTGTCAGTGCTAAGCTGGCAATAAATCCTGGGAAACGATACAGTACAATCATCAGGATACATACCAAGCCAAAACCGATCGCACCGGCGATCAAGCTTGTTGATACTGCTTTCTGACCAAGCTTTGCACCAACGATATTATACTGAATCTGCTTCAACTCCAGAGGCAGCGCACCAATCTTAATTGTTGATGCAAGGCTTTCTGCCTCATCGTAGCTGGAAATCTTATTGATAACTGCATTACCATCTGTGATTGCACTCTGTACAGTTGGAGCACTTGCAACGGCTCCATCATAGATGATATAGATTGGCTTTCCAATATTGGCTGCAGTTGCAGTTGCAAACTTCTGCGCACCTTCATCTGTAAACTGAAGCTGTACAACATAATCCTTCACTGTACCACTGTCGTCCACACCTGCCTGTGCGTTCTTGATATCAGAACCTGTCAGAACTGCTTCGTATGCATCGTTCGTACCATTGTTCTGATTCTGCTGCCAGATTGTATAGTTCTCGGAATCAAGGAACAGAAGCTGTCCCGGCTGACCGAGTTCATCCAATACGTCATGCGCATCTACCTTCTCTGTGTTTAACGGAATCTCAACCGTGATACGGTCATTTCCTTCCTGATACACTTCACCTTCTGAACTGTACGCATCGACTCTTCGCTGCAGCTTATCCACAGTTGCTTTAATCTCGTCGCTTGTCGGCTTCTCATCCTGAATCTCATAGGTTACGGACAAACCGCCCTGCAGATCCAGTCCCAACGGAACATTCGCAGTTTTACCGGATTCATTCTGTCCTACACCAGCGATTGCCATATAGATACCGCCAGCCAGAAGCAGGAAGAAAATAATCAGATTGATGACTGCTTTTCTTTTTGTTTTCTTCATCTTTTTGTCTCTCCTTCATTTATTTTACTCTGCCGCTTCGTCTTCTTCGTCATCCGCCAGAGCTGCTTTCATCATAATGGCACATTCGACACGTTTCCGCTGCAATTCACAACCCACATCGTATGCGTCTAATATATTGCCATGGAACTGATACGAATTCGCTGCACAGCCGCCACTGCAATAAAATCTTGCGAAGCAATCCTTGCATTTGTCCTTGGCATAGACATTGCAAAGCTTGAATTCTTCCACGATATCGTTTCGTTCTACACCATGGAATACATCACCCAGTTTGAACTCATCGTGTCCAACAAACTGATGACACGGATACAGATCTCCAGTTGGTGTCACTGCCAGATACTCCGTACCGGAACCACATCCAGACAGACGCTTGTACACACACGGACCACCATTTAAGTCGAGCTTGTAATGGAAGAATGTCACTGGTTTTCCTTCCTTCTGCCGGCGGATCAGATCAACTGCCAGCTTGTCATACTGCTCGAAAATCGTTGGTAAATCTTCCTCGCGGATCGCATAATCATTCTCATCTGGTGTGACAACCGGCTCAATGGAAATCTCCTTGAATCCAAGCTCGGTCATCAATTCAAAATCCTTCGTAAAGTCCAGATTGTTTCTCGTAAATGTACCGCGCACATAATAGCTCTTATCGCCGCGCTTCTCCACGAACTTCTGGAACTTCGGCACAATAATGTCATAGCTTCCCTTTCCATTTCTGGTTGGCCGCATCATGTCGTTGATCTCTTTTCTGCCGTCGAGACTCAATACAACGTTTGAAATCTCTCTGTTGCAGAAATCAATGACTTCATCATTTAACAGCATACCATTTGTCGTCAGGGTGAAACGGAAGTTCTTATTTGCCGCCTTCTCCTTGCTTCGTCCATATGCTACGATTTCCTTCACCACATCAAAGTTCATCAACGGCTCACCGCCGAAGAAATCAACTTCAAGGTTTACACGGTTTCCGGAATTCTCTATCAAAAAGTCAATCGCCTGCTTGCCAACTTCCAGACTCATAAGTTCCCGTTTCTGACCATGATATTCTCCCTCATCTGCGAAACAATACTTGCAGGCAAGGTTACAATCATGTGCAATATGTAAGCAAAGCGCCTTGACTACGGTCTTTCTCTTCTTAAAATCGATAATGACATCCTTGAACACATCTTCCGTGAATAACAGTTCCTTTTCTTCTAACTCGGAAATGTCGGAATACGCATCCTTGATATCTTCCTTACTATAGGTATCTCCATACTTCTCTAAAATTGCCTGTTCAATCTCTTCGAATTTCTTATCCTTGTACATCGCAATCATATCATATACAAGGTCATCCACTACATGTACGGAGCCGCTGCACACATCAAGCACGATATTATACCCATTGTTCTTGTACTGGTGTACCACTTTCTTAGTCACTCCTATTTCTCTTATTCATTAAGGAAAGGGGACATCGCAGGATATCCCCTTTTCTTGTGCGAAGTGTATGTATTACACTTTCTTTATCTGTAATTAGTTGTTCTCGCAGCTCTGGTTACCAACTGTACAGCTTGTCTTACATGCTGACTGGCAAGATGTCTGGCATTCGCCGCAACCACCCTTAACTACAGTGCTCTTCATTGTCTTTTCTGTTAAAGTTTTGATTCTCTTCATCTTTATCGCCTCCTACTAGCATTATTAATGGATATTTTATCACATGTCCTGTCATTTGTCATCATTATTTTTTTACATTCTACTTGTAAATACGCATTTCTGCCATGTTTTATGACAGAAATGCACCGATTGCCCCTCCACCGAGGCAGATCAATGTATTAAGCAACCCGGATTGTATGATTCCCTGTGCATTTCCACGCACGATCAAAGATAACACAAGCAGGAGCACCGCATAGAACAATCCGAGCAACACGCCCCACAACAACCGCTTTACTTCCATGCATTTACCGATGAAGAATCCGCCGATGGCACTCGACAGCAGATAGATAAACACAACACCCAGTTCTACAACATTCTCACTCAATCCCAGCTTATACAATGCAAATGCCAGAATTAAAAGCAAAAGCCCGGTCACAATGTACGCTGCAACCAGTGCCTTTAAAACACAAAACGCAACCCGTTTTTCCATATAGACTCCCATTCGTCCGGTGTGGCAGACCGCCATACCCACTTGCTTTGGTTATATATATGAAAAATGAGTTGCGTTTATTACTTTCTATTTCACTTATTTACGCTTTCGCACTGGCTTTTTTCTTTGGTTCCTCCACGAGTTCCCCTGCCTTCTTCAATGCAAGCTTCGTAATGACAGGTCCTATCAGCTCGTAGATAACAACACCACACAACACGATCGTCTGGATCTGCGCGGCATACTGTGGCAGCGATTTACCTGCCGATGTGGCAAGACCAATCGCCACGCCCTCCTGCGGCACAAGCGTCAGACCAAGCCATTTCTGGACAACCTTCGGTGCCTTCGAGATCTTCGCCCCGAACGCTGCCCCCAGCGCTTTACCAATGATACGACCTACGACATAGACCGCTCCAACAACTCCGACAGATACAATGACCGTGACATCCAGCGATGCTCCGGACAAGATGAAGAACATCATGTAAATCGGTGGCGTGATCCGGTCCAGCGGCTCATAGATCTTGTCGCTCTGCTTTGAAATATTCGCAAAGATCGTACTAAGCATCATGCATGCAAGCAATGACGAAAATCCTACCATATCAGAAACACCCACGCACAGACAGATCATCATGATCGTAATTGCAAGACGGTTGCCCCGACCGGTGTAAAACTTCACCAGCAGTGCCATGATGACACCAAGCACCGCGCCGAATAACAAACCGCCGAATATCTCGACACAAGGGGCAATCAGAAGCTTGCTTACCGGTGCACTTCCGCTTGAGCTGATCACATTGGCTACTGCCATCGAAAGTCCATATGCAATCAATGCCACCGCATCATCAAGTGCCACGACCGGAAGCAGGGTGCTTGTCACAGGGCCTTTTGTTTTATACTGCTTCACGATCATCATCGTAGATGCTGCCGCCGTCGCAGATGCAATCGCGCCAAGCGCCAGTGCAAAGCTGACATTATATCCGAGCAGAAGCAGAATTGTATCTACAACAAGTACTGCTCCCACACCTTCTGTAATTCCTATCACGAGCGGGGCTTTCCCTACTTTCTTCAAAAAGGTTGTTTTAAACTCCGCACCAATCGAAAAAGCAATGCATCCGAGCGCCAGCTCTGTCACCAAATCCATATGATCAATCAGTTCTTCACTCAGAAGCTTCAGACAGTTTGGACCGATTAAAAGTCCAATCACCAGGTATCCGGTTACGTTCGGGAGTCGCATCTGTTTGACAATCTTACCCGCAATCAATGCTGCCAGCAGCATGATTCCCAAATACGTTAATATATTCAAATCCATGATTACGCACCCAAGCCTTCCACAAATGATACCGGAAGTGCAAACATAATTCCGGTGTTCGGCTTGTCCAGTCCGATCACATCGTTGATCGTCTTGCGTGCCTTCTTCATTTCTTCATCATCTACGACAAAGAACATCATCTTTACCACTTCATGATCGTCATCATCCGCAAGGATGGAACGAAGCATTCCAAAGATCGGAAGGTCATCCATCTTCTCGACAACACTCGCCATACCGGTACCATCAACGATCGTACCTCCATGAATCCCTTCTTCTACCAGTTCCTTGCAGATCTCGCTTACCAGATCCTCATGTTTCAAAATAACAACCAGCAAATTCATGTTACTCATCTCTCTGTCCTCCATATTATTCTCGTATCGAACAAGATATATTTTATTCCAAAGATGTATGTAGATATGATTCTACACAGACACGCTCTCGCTCGGTTCAGCACGCAATGGTACTAAACTCACTACGTTCGTTAAGTGCCAGCGTGCTTCAACGGTCTGTCTTAGAATCATATCTACATACATCTTCCATCTACATAGTAGTCTTGTTCGACACTATATTAACTCCTTCAGACGGTCGATGCGTCCGAATTCATATACTTTCTTAGCGTATTGTTTCGTGGTGTCGTTCGGCTCGATCAGATCGATCACCATAACCGGATACATGCCGGCACGCCCCGCCGATACGATTCCGTTGATGGAATCCTCCACGGCGATTGCCTCCTCCGGTCTTACATCCAGCATCTCACACGCTTTCAGGTAAATATCCGGTGCAGGCTTACCATGTGCAACCGTATCTCCGAACACCAGCTCATCAAAATACCGGTCAATATGATGCGCCTTCAGATATCCCGTGGCACGTTCACGCACCGTAGAAGTTGCAAGTCCAACCTTAACACCTTTTTCTTTCAGATATTTTAATGTATCTGCGACGCCCGGCTTTAGTTCCACGCCGTGTGCCCGGATATGCGCGTCCAGCTTGTTCACGACCGCTTCCCGAAAATCAAAATAATCAATTCCCATACCGACGACATCTTCAAAGCTCTTCTTGTTTGTGTACTTCGTGCCACCCGTGATACGCTCGCAGGCAACGACCATCACATCATCCGGGATTCCCAGCTTCTTGCCTTCCTCTAACTGAAATCTCCTGTATAATTTTTCCGTGTCCGTAATGACACCATCCATATCAAATACAACTGCCCGAAACATCTTCTTTATTCCTCCACGCGGACAACGATTGCAGAATAATTATCCGTCTTTGTCATGTCTGCCCGCTTCAGCACGTATTTTTCCATTGCATCTAACCAAGCCTGTGCAGAGGACGCTTCCTTGTATGTGGCAAGCATCTCTTCCTCATAGACATACTCCCAGAAACCATCCGTCATCAACACAAACGCCTGTGTCTCTCCGCGCTCCACAACCGCACTTATATCATACGTTTTCGTCCCCCACTGTGCGCCCATCGCACGCAGCAGCTTGTTCCGATCCTCGTGCGTACGGATCTCGGATTCCCTGATCTCTCCGGTATCGCATAGAATCTGTACTAAGCTATGGTCACGCGTTCTCTGATATTTTGTTCCATTCTCGTAAATCCGATACAACCGGCTGTCCCCGATATGCGCCCACTGTATCAGGTCCGGTGTGATTACAAGCACAACTGCCGTTGTCTTCATGGAGTTGCACAGATCCCGCCGCACCTGTTCTTCCAGTAATTCTTTTTGTGCCTGTTCCAATGAATCCTTGAAAAATCCGGCATAGTAGCCCTGTTTTTCAAATCTCTTTGCTATGCTTTCTGCAACCAGTTCCGATGCTATTTCCCCGCAGGCATGCCCGCCAAGTCCATCACACAAGATCAGGCAGAGCTGTTCTTCGTATGTTGCTTTCCGTATGTAATCCTCGTTGTGATCTCTTCCCCCTTGCTTTGTCAGCATCGCAACGTCTACCATGCGTCAACCTCCTACCAATTTTCCCTGTTACCGTTTTCGCTTTTCTGATTATAATATGCCCAGCGGTAGTTTGCAAGCAAAACAGGAGCATGTTTCCATGCTCCTGCCTGTGTAACCTGGTTTTATCACCGGTTAATTATTCTTTTTCTTCTTTGCTGCCAGAATAATTGCGATTCCACCGCCAAGCACTACAAGAACGCCAACACCAATCAATACATACAGAAGTACATGACTCTTCTCTCCATATGTAAAGCTGATCGTCTGTTCTGCTTCATTTCCGGCATCATCATGTGCCTTCATTGTAAGCTTATAGTCGCCCTTTTCTGTAACTGTGATCGCAGCAGCATTGTCCTTGATCTCAACTGGAGAACCATTGAGCGTTACCTCATCCAGAGTATCCTCATCCAACTGAAGGGATACGTTGATGTCGTACTGCTCGTTCTTGATCTCTCCATCTTCTACACCCGTTACAATAAAGGTTGGTGCCTTTGTATCCAGATTGAAGTTTACTGTTTCCTCAGTTGCATTTCCAAGTTCATCTTCGGCTGTAATCTTCATCTCATATGCGCCGTCCTCGACTTCGGATGTTCCGTCATACTCGCTACCATTCAAGTACATATGTGCATCGCAGACAGTCAGGTCATAGATAATGTCGTTCAGATCGTAATCCCATGCAAAGGATGTCAGAGTTCCTTCATATGCGCTCATGACCTTTGGATCAATCACTGGTTTTGTCTTATCAATCGTGAAGGAAACCTCCTGTGTATCCTCATTACCTGCGGCATCCTTACAGTTTATCTGAATCTTATAAATACCATCCTCTGTAAATGTGTTTCGGATCAGCGTCGTTGCTGCTGTCGGATTATATCCGGTAATCTGCAGATCCTCTGTTTTTTCCTTATAAGATGTTGGATCAAGATATGTTCTTGTTGCCTGAATCGTTACAGACTTTGTCAGATAGAAGTCCTCCTCGATCTGTGCCTGAAACTCTACCTGCTTTGTTGTCTTGTCGTTATTTGACACGCCACTCAGCGTAATGATTGGCTTGCCTGTATCAATTCTTACCGTATAGCTGGTTGCCTCTGCGGTATGTCCAGCACGGTCTTTACCGGTAAATGTTACCTGATACTCACCTGTCTCACTAAGTGTCTCTGTCATCGTTGTCACACGTGCAGTTGGCTTGAAGTCGATGGTCTTGTAAGCGGCTTCTGCCACACTGTCGTTTGCTTTTCTTGTGATCGTGATCGTACCAGATGCATCCCACCAGAATGCCTCTGTCATACTAAATGTCAGGGTTGTTCCTGCGTTCAGTGTCGAACCGGAAGCAGTTCCTGTAATCTGCAGTTCTGGTGCTGTCTTATCAACACGGAACTGTACATTTCTTTCTGCACTTCGGTTTCCTGCCTTGTCCACAGAATATACCTTTACCTGATAATCAGCCTCATCTGTATAGCCAAATACCCGGTTATCTGTCTTCAATACATCCGCGGTTACCGGAAGCTGATCCGGTACTGTCTTAATCAGCTGGTAATTGAAATCATGTACGTCTTCGTTTGCGTCGCTTACAGAGAAAGCAACCGTTGCATCGGAAGTCAGATCAACAACGCCCATATTCTCAGAGTAAACCATACCTCCATTGATCACTGCAGCAATATTCGGTGCCTCTGTATCCTTGATAAATACAACCTGCTTTTCAACTGCATTGTTGCCTGCATTATCCTGTGCATTGATCTTGATTACATGTGCACCAATACCGGTTGAAACATAGCTTGCCCGGTACTTGTTAGATGTACCGATTCGCTGCCATGTTACATTTACCACGTTGTTATTATCTGTTACTCTTACGCCGGAAGCTGAGATATTCTCATCCTCATAAGTAAGCTCTACCGTTACATTAGAACGATAGAAGTAATCGCAAATGGTTCCATCGAAGTTCTTGCCCGGCTGCTTGCCAGCAGTTGTACCAGCGGAAATCTTTGCTGTGACAACCGGGATTGTATTATCCACGCGGAACTTCATCGTCTTGGAATCAATGTTTCCTGCCTTGTCTGACACATTGACTGTCACGGTGTAGTCACCATCTGCGGCTTTCTTGCCGATCAGGTTATTCAATGTGAAGCTGTTTTCCTGGCTGACATTTACCAGTTCCTTTGCTCCACTCAGATTTGTTGTCACATCGGTGTCTGGTCCCTTCACTGTGATCGTCGCCTGATTGATTGTCAGGTTATCCGATACCGTTGTCTTGATCAGTACCTCGCCATCCAATGGCTGTGTAATGTTTGTTTTTCCATTGACTGTCAATTCAGCCTTAGGATTTGTCTTATCGACCTTAATCTTATACAGATTGTTTGGAAGCTGGTTCTCACTTGCATCCTGTGCATTAAACACAAGAGATGTACCTGTAATTCCTGCTGACTCTGGAATCGCAATCGTTCCGTTCACAGAAGTCTGCGTTCCATTCAATGTGATTTCCTTGTCTGTTACATTTGCCTTGCTTCCTGCCAGAGAATAACCGGCATTTGCAAGTGGCGATTCCACGCCATTATCACCAGAAGTAATCGTATAATTGATTGTATATTCCTTATACCATGTGCTATCGTTTGCCTCATTGATCGATACGGTTGGATTCGTACGGTCATATAAAATTGTACCAAGTGTTTTAGATGCATCCTGTGGGTAACGAATCTTCTGTGCATTTCCATCTATCACATTCAGATACATACTATCCAGCTGTGCATTTATATCCGTCTTAGCAGGCAAATCAAATTTTACCGTTGTGCTGTAACGATGACTGTCTGGATTTTTGTCATTATCAGAGTCAGCAACATCCTTTACCTGGTCATTCGTACCACCTGCAATCAGTTCAAATTTCTTCACAACGTAAGCAGAGCTTGCAGTCACTTGCAGCTGATATTTTTTATTGGTATTCTTTCCTGCCAAAACATCGCTTGTTACATCGTTTCCAGCTGCATCTATAATCACACAGTTATCTACGCGCAGGGTATCATCAATCTTTGTAACTCCACGAAGTGTCAGAGAATCTGATACATTTCCGGCTACATCCGATGCTGTAACCGCAACGAAATATGAGATATCTACCTTCAACTGATCAGATGGAATATTATATACATATGTATTTCCCGTAGTATAAGTAAACTTGTCCGTTGGTGTTACATACACATCCTGTACACCACTTTCTCCAGTTGCATCTGCAACAGTAACCACATACCGGTAAATCGTATTTAGTTCTGTCACGATACTATCTAAATCTCCAGCTGCAGAACCAACCTCTACCCATGTTGTTCCGTTATCTATACTTTTTTCAAGTTTTGGATTACTGATCACTGGTGCTTTTGCGTCGTATGAAATATTCTTAATCTGCTTTGTGCCGGTAATCGTAATCTCCGAATCACCAGCATATGCCTTTACCTCTAATGCATTTAACAGCTCTGAAACTTCCAAATCTGTTGGAATTGAAATATTCGCTGTAACTGTGTATACACGTGTTGTACTAGGTTCCGAACATACGACCTCGTCTGCATTAAATTCTTTCGTACCATCAGAAAGTTTAACATTTGTAATTTTCTTATTTGAATCTAATGTTACCTTAATCTGCTTCTTTGCAGCCAAGTGTGAAAGTATCTTGCCCTCTGTTAAACCATCCCAGCTATCATCATCTACAAATGTAACACCGGTTACCTTTGTTCCCTCTGTCGCCTGCTGGATCTTGATTGGACACTTATAATCTTTAGAATTTCCCTTGTTGTCAACTGCAGTTACAGTTACAACATCTCCGGTTGCCTGCTCCTTTGTAAGTTCGATTGTATATACATTTGAACCAGAAGCTGGAGATGTCACGGTCAAAGATGTACCATTTAATGTAGCTGTTACATTCTTAATTCCAGATGTATCTTCGCCATCCTTTGTTGGATCTTCAACGGTAACTGCATACTTGTATTTGTCGCCCACGCCATAATAAACACTATTTTCATCTATAAACCTATTCTGTATCGTTGCATAAGCAGAAGTCTCTTCATCCAGATAAGATACAGCCGAAGCCTCACAGCTAATATTTGGTGCTTGTGTATCGTTACTCATATGAGTCGAGCCAAGTTCGATGTACTCCAACACTTGTGCAGGTGTCTCATTGGATACCAGCGCCGCATATGCATAAACCTGTTTTCCACGGTTGTTCTCAGTAGTACTGATTGTATCTCCAATAAATGTATAACTGTTTATATCCTTTTTTTCAGACTCATCTGCTGCTGATCCAATTTTTACATAATATTTTACTGTCGCGCCCTCAATAGAAGCTACTGTGGTTGGAGCCTTTAATGTTGCTTCACTGACATATGAATCCGATGTCAGACTTATGCTTCCAGCATACAGTCCGGCACCTGTTGTAAATGCAGAATCCACAAAATTAACAGTAAGAACATACTGTAATTGCCAATCTGCCGCACTGTCTATTCTTGCATAAATTGCAATTTTTCGATCTTCAGTAATTGCATTAGCTGCTAAATCATTCTCAACATTTTCTGTTAAAGGAAATAAATTTTCGCCAGCAGAAAGTGTTGACTGTATTTGCTTATCCAAGGTCATAAATCCGGCACCTAACGCAACCGCATCACCACCATCTGTCTTGCATTCTGGTAATTGTAACTTACCTACCTTCTGCGCATCCTTGATCAAAGTTACGCTTTTCTCATATGTCTCACCAGTATGCGGAACCACTACACCAGTATCATCCACTTCAATACTCAACCCATTCGGTTCTTCCGACACAATCTGTAGATTGCCAGTTTTTACTCCAGTTGCACTTCCCCCTTCTGCTTTCGCGACATTCTTATCACCGACATGGTTTGCAAATGGTACAATCAGCAGAGCAAAGACAACCCATAATGCTATGAGCTTCTTTACCGGGTGTTTTGAATTGTTTGATTTTGTTTCTTTTCTTTTCATCCTTTTTCTCACCTACCCGACTCTATACTTTCATCTGAATGAACAACTACTATATTGTAAATTACTTTTACCTTCTTCGCTAATGTTCCGGTTGTCAGCACGCTTGTACCTTCCTCGTCATCATCTGCACGTAATACATCGGTTGCATCACTGTCGTCATCGTCGGCACGCAATACATCGGTTGCATCACTGTCATCATCGTCCATCCGCAGAACGTCGGTTGCATCCTCATCGTCTGCATCGTCTCCCCGAAGTACATCGGTTGCTCCGTCATCTCCTTCGTCATTCCGAAGTACATCCGTTGCCCCGTCATCGCCTTCGTCATTTCGAAGTACATCCGTTGCTCCGTCATCTCCTTCGTCATTCCGAAGTACATCCGTTGCTCCGTCATCTCCTGCCGATGTATCACGAAGCACATCTGTTGCCTCATCATCCGCACCTGAACCGAGTACTTCTGTCTCGCCATCATCCGGTGTATCATAATCATTGATACCCGGACGAAGGATGTCGGTCTCTTCAAACTTCTTTTCTTTCTTCTTTGATTTCTCCAACAGTTCGGTGGAATCGTTACCATTAGCCTTACGATCCTCCCGCGTAGAAACCGCTTCTTTCGCAGTGATCTTTCCACTTCCCATGTTGTAGTATTTTTCCTGTTCTTTCTTCGCTACGCTGCCCGGACTCGCTGTACCATCCTGCATTTCTTTCATTGCCTTTTTCGCAGCACTTCCGGTCAATTCTCCAATTACCTTCGGTATCTTCAATACAATGAATAACACGATCGCCGCAATCAGAAGGAGAATCGCCAGTACCAAGCCGCCATAGAAACATATCTCATATACGTTTTGCATGCTGATCACTCTCCCATCTCTGCTGACTGCGAATCATCGGAATTTGCATCCGGTGCCTGCGTCGCTTCTTCTTCGCTGATATCATAGCTTCCGTCCTTCAACATCTGCAACGTATCTTTTCGTTTGTACCATGTTTTGTTGCTGTCGATGCCAAGCACGTTACCACCATCATCAAATACCTGAATCAGCTTCTTTGTCAGATCTGGAATCTTCGTCGTCCAAAGCTTCGGATCCTGCTCCTGTGCCTCACACAGACGATACAGATAATCCAGATGCTCTGCATATACGTTGTCGCTCCACTCGTTCTTTGTACCGAATACCTTTTCTGCGGCTTCGTATATCTTGAGTGCATCATCTGTCTTGCCCTGTGCGTCATAACAACGTGCTTCCGTCATCATCTTATTGTAATAAGACTGGTTATACGCGTTGACAGAGGAACCACCCAGCGAAATGCCCGGATCGCTGTCTACCTTCATCTTCAGGATTCCAATATAGTCTTCACAATAACTGATTGCCATCGAATAATATCCATTGGCAACTGTTTCATTATCTGCATTTTCCTTGGCAAGCTGCTCATAGATCATGATCAGGTTATCGTCGTAACGATAATTCATATCCATAACTGCTTCTTCGTCCAGATCATTGCCTGTGTACTCGTCCAGATCTGCAACCGCCTGTTCCATCACCGTACTTGCCTGTTCTGCGATGCTTGTCTCCGCATCCTTGCTGACGTTTGTACTGTAAATCTCGCCGATAATACGATAGTTTACGAACTTCGTTGCTTCCTGGTTCGTAAAGTTGTTCTCGTTGTAGGTTGCGAAATCATTTACCGCCTGCATCAGCTCTGATGCATCCGACGTACTGTCAGATCGCAGCTCGGAAATGGATTTGTAAAAGCCTGCAAGCTTTCCATATTCCTCGTCCTTCTCGTCAATCATGCCGAAATATTTGGCTGCCTGACTGTAAGAACGCTCTTCCTCAAAATAAGTAAGTGCCAGCTTGTAAAGCACTGCGCTGTTTTTCTCAACACCACCATGTTTACTGCTGATTCGATTGGAAACCAACGTCAACGCATCATCCAGATTCAGCGTAGATTCCGTTCCGGCTTCCTCCGCCTTGTTCGTAGCATCAATGTATGCCTGTATGTACTGTTCGTAAGCTTTTTCCTCCGAGCCGTCCAGTTCGATTGCTTTCTTGAATTCTGCCGTTCCGGCTTCGTAATTCTCTTCCCGGCAGTAGTTCATACCATTTTCGATATACTGGTTGTAGTTGTTCAGCTTGATCCGCTGCATACCGGAATATCCGATTCCGGCTGTGATACCGGATACAACTGCCAATGCCACGGTTGCTGCAAAAAGCCCAAGCTTCTTCTTGTTCTTCTTCCGGTAGCTGTCGTCAAGCTCATCGTAATGTTCCAATGCATACATCAGCTCCGTACAGTTCTGATAACGGTCGTTCGGATCTGCCTGTGTACATTTTAAGATGATCTTCTCCAATCCAGAGGACAACATCGGATTCCACTCGCGGATCGGCTTGATCTCATACGGTGGCTCACATGGGTTCTTTCCTGTTACGATATGGTACAGAGTTGCGCCCAGATTATAGATATCTGTTCTTGCATCTGTATTGTAGATACCACGTCCCTTGGAATCACCGAACTGCTCCGGTGCCGCATAGCCTCGCGTACCAAGTGCGGTTGTATCTGCATTGTTCTCTATCTCGTACTCTTTTGCTGTACCGAAGTCGATCAGCTTTACGCCGCCCTCCGGCTTGATCATGACATTCGAAGGTTTCATATCCCGGTAGATAACCGGTGGATTCATGTTGTGCAGGTAATTCAATGCACTTGCAAGCTGCAAGCCCCACTCTACCACCAACTCCTGTGGCTGTGCGCCTTCCTTCTTCAATCGATCCTGAATCGTATCACCCTCGATATAATCCATAACAACGTAGATCGTTCCATCCTGATTGATGATATCTACGATTCGCGGCAACACCGGATGATCTACGTTCTTCAGAATATTCGCTTCTCGTTCCAATCCCTTAAGCAACGTCTTTGCGGATTTCTTTCCATCATTCTTGATCTCCTTGACCGCCCACTGCTTGTTCAAACGCTTATCACGGGCAAGGTACACGATGGACATACCACCTCGACCAACTTCTGCCAAAATTTCATATTTTCCGTCTAGTACGGTTCCTTCCTTCGTCATGGCAAACCCTCTCTAAATCAAATCGTGCGAACCATTGCTACTGTGATATTATCACGTTCCCCACGGTTCTTTACTAACTCTGTCAGATATATTGCTCCATATTTCATCTTTTCCTCGTCCGTCGCCTCACCCGGTCCGATCTTCTCGATGATTTCCTCCGGTGTGATCACATGACGGAATCCGTCTGAGCAGAGCATATAAACTGCATTTCTTGTTGCAGTTCCCTTTGTAAATTCCGGCTCAACAACCGGCGATGCGCCGACACACTGCAACAGTACGCTTCGTCTCGGATCGATTTTTGCCTGTTCCGGTGTCATACGTCCCGCTGCCAGTTCTCTTGCGATAAATGTCTGGTCGTTTGTCAGCTGCTTCGCTGTCTTTGTAAGCTCATACACGCGGCTGTCGCCCACATGCACAATATAATACTGATCCTTGTACAACAGGATTGCAGATACCGTCGTACCAAGCTGCAAATGATTTTCCTCTCCATATGCGCCCAGCCGGCGATTCTGAATCTGGATAATATCATCCCACTGTGATACAAGATTCTGCTCTGTGAATGTTCCATTTTGGATTTCATCCACCAGCGTGTCATCAAACCATGTACAAAATGCTTCGATTACCTCTTTGCTGGCAACCTCGCCTTTTGCGAGTCCTCCCATGCCATCACACACGATTGCAAATGCAACATTTCCCTCTTTTGTGTTCACAACCTTGATTGCAAGAGAGTCCTGATTCGTTTCTTTTCTTGTACCTACATCGGTGTGATATGTTGCAATGTACTCCATATTACTCTCCTTTTCTCAGAAGGAATGTGAATTCCTCATCTCCCAATCGAACTTCTGTCTTATGCTTCAGAAGCACTTCCTTACCCGGCTGCAACTCTACCCCGTTTACATAGGTATGGTTTGTAGAATTGTTATCCTTAATATAGTTCACGCCATCGCGCTGGATTACAATACAATGCTCCCGGCTGATTGCGCTGTTGTTCTCTATTGCATAATCGGCTTTCGTCTTTGACTTACCGATGATAAATTCTGGTTTTGTAATATTGATGATCTCACCAGTTGATTTACGCACAAAGTGTGGAATCGGGCGTGCACCGCCAAGCTGTCCCATCAGGTTGCCGTTCTGCATCTGTGGCGCCTGTGGTCTTGGCATCTGTCCCACCATCGGCTGCCCCATCATTGGTTGTCCCATCGGAGGACGCTGTCCACCCATCGGTGGTACTGGCTGCCCCATCATCGGCTGTCCGCCCATCGCTGGACGCTGTCCCATTGGTGGCATCTGTGGCTTTGGCATTTCCGGTTTTGGTATCTCTGGCTTTGGTGCCTCTGGTGCTGGTGCCTGTGGCTTTGGCATTTCTGGTTTCGGCATCTCTGGCTTTGGTGCCTCCGGTGCTGGTGCCTGTGGCTTTGGCATTTCCGGTTTCGGCATCTCTGGCTTTGGTGCCTCCGGTACCGGTGCCTGCGGCTTTGGCATTTCCGGTTTCGGCATCTCTGGCTTTGGTGCCTCCGGTGCTGGTGCCTGTGGTTTTGGCATTTCTGGCTTCGGCATCTGCCCCATCGGTGGTATTGGCTGTCCGCCCATCGGTGGTACCGACTGTCCCATCATTGGCTGTCCGTTCATCGGTGGTACCGGCTGTCCCATCATTGGCTGTCCGCCCATCGGTGGTACTGGCTGCCCCATTGGCTGTCTGCCCATCGATGGTACTGGCTGTCCCATCATTGGCTGTCCGCCCATCGGTGGTACTGGCTGCCCCATTGGCTGTCTGCCCATCGGTGGTACCGGCTGTCCCATCGCTGGCATACCCTGTGGACGCATGTTGTTCATCACACCGACACGATTTACTTTTACATTCTGGTTCTGTACTTCCGGAGCTGCGGTTGTATCCGCTTCCTTCTTAAGTCCCTCGTCTCTTGTATAGAAGAGACCAAGTTTCTCCATCTCCGCATCTACAAGCCCCTTTAATTTCATATTGGAATAATGATCCGTATTGATCAAGGTCAGGATTCTTGCTACATAATCATCCTTGTCTGCTTCATCAAAGCGCATATGTGACACAATATTTCGGAAGAAATCCGGGATATCAGACTGTCCCAACGGATCCTGCTTTACAGGAACCATAATGCACTTTACTGCCTTGCTCTCAGGATCTACATAGATATAATTCAGATCGCGTACCAGATAACAGATCTGCACACCTGCTGCACCAATCTCAAATGCACACAATAGTCCCTTCAGGATTGCAAGTACATCTGCCTTCTTCAATGTCTGACGCAGCATCACTTCCAGAGAAGTGTCATGATGCACATAAGAGACAATACTTCTCTTTCCATCCTCGTCCTTGTACTGGAACGGAATAATATTTCCGAGCTGTGCAACCTTGTCTGACACTCTGTCGTCATAGACATCTGCTACTCCAAGCTGATACTCCACCAATGACATTCCGTTTTGTTTTGTTACATTTAACTCTAACCCCTTCATTTGCTACCTCCTCATGATATGATCATCCTAATTAGCGAATCTTAAATGTAAATTCTTCATCTGCAAGTCTTACGAGAGAATCATGTGTCAGAATTTCTTCTTCCCCATCCTCTACGCGCTTTCCATTCACATATGTATGATTCGTAGACTTGTTATCTTTGATATAACATACCCCATCCTTCTGGATAATAAATGCATGCTGACGGCTGATAGCTCCGTTTCCGCCAACAGTATAATCCACGCCTCTGGTTGCCTTTCCAATCTTGAACACTGCTTTGTTCAGCATGATACGTTCTTCTGTACTTACACGGATCAGATATGGCAATGCTTTCGGCGAATTGGTTGCTGCAGTCGCTGCACTCACAGCACCAACGGCATCTTTTACAAGCTCTGTTACAGATTTATTCAAAATAGATGTACTCTTTGGCTTCTTGTCCTTTTCATCGTCCTTTTTCTTCTCAATGTTCATGTCATCGTAGATATCCTCGATCACAGGCACCTTGATGTTTTCTGTCTGTCCGCTTGTCGGTTCTTCGTTTTGTACGGTTGTTTCCGGTTCAGCAGACTCTGCTGTCTCAGCTGCTGCTTCTGCCTCAGCTGCCTCCATCTCAGCCTCTGTCTGCTGGATGATTGCCGCACGGTTTACCTTTACCACATTCCGCTTAACCACAGGTGGCTTGTCTAAGAAATGATCCAGATCTTCCAATGTCTGGATATTCTTGGTTGGCTGTGCTGTCGGCTTTGCAGATGGAACTTCTCCAACCAGCTCCTTGATCCGATCCTTGATCAGGTTGATATCGGATTCCTTCTTGTTTGTCTTTAACTGCAGCTTCTCGCCGCCATTTGTTGCCCCCTCTGGCTTCACCTGTGACAGGATCTGCTCTGCAGCTGGGGGAACCTCTGGTTTTTCCGCTACTGGTTCCGGCTCTGGTGCTTCCTGCTTTTCCATCACTGGCTCTGGTGCCGGTGCTTCCTCGACAGGTGCTGGTGTCTCCTCGACAGCCTCTGTCGGTTCTGCCACCTTCTCCTCTACCGGTGTTTCTTCTTCCTTTACCTGCATACCAGCTGGAAGGATACTTTCCAGTTCTTCCTCTTCCTTTACAGGTTCCTCTGCTTCTTCCTCTTCATCTTCTTCATCGTCGCCGATCTCCGGAAGTGGTGTGTCATCCTCTTCCTGCAGGCCGTTCATGATGTCACTGATATTTTCTGCCGGTGCTTCTTCCTCTGCACTTACAACTTCTACACCGTCTGCATCAATGGCGCCAGCCTCCTCGAAGCTGATTCCTTCCTCTTCCATCAACGCCTCTGCAAGTCCGATCAAGCCACGCAGATTAAAGTTATCTCCATTGATATACGTGAGGAGCTTACCAACATAATTCAGATCCTCTTCCACATCGTATTTCATGTTCGCAAGCAGCTGGCGTACAAAGCTCTTGAATTCTACGGAAAGTGCACCCTTGCTCTCAATCGGCAGGCACAGGAACTGTACCGTCTTCTTCTCTGCATCCACATAGATAAATCCACGGTTCAGCAGTACATACGAAAGCGGAATCGCCTGCTCCTTCAAGGAAATCATCTCCTGTGCGACATTCCGCAGGATGAGCAGTACGCTCTCGCAATCATGCTCCTGTGTGATGTACTCTTCCAGAGATGTCTTACCCGTAATCTGGTAGGTCAGATAATCATAATCGTCATCTTCTTCATAGATAATCTCTATCAGTTCTTCCGGCGCATTGTCCTGACAGTAATCCAAAACATCCTCATCTAACTCACAATCCTCGCCCATTGTGTATGACAGATATTTTTCTTCGCCGATGTTTCGCGCCCTAAAATTAAAAGTTCTCATAACGTCCCTCCTAATACATTATTTATTCCTATTGTGATTCTTCGGTTTTCGATTCCTCGGTGGAAGCTTCTCCATCCGGTGTCACGCCGTTTGGTCCACCAATAATCTGTGTATCTATGTGATCTTCATAGTTTTCTGTAAAGATATGTGTACCTGCATCTTCGTCGCCAACATGGTAATACAGGTAATTATGCTCTTCCGGATACAATACTGCCTGGATACATGCCAGTCCCGGATTACAGATCGGACCTACCGGAAGTCCGGCATTCTTATAGGTGTTGTATGGAGAATCCAGTTCCAGATCCTCGTACAGAACCTGACTCTTGTCATACATTCCATCGGTCAATGGATATAAGACAGTCGGACACATCTGCAAAGGCATTTCTGCTTTCAGACGGTTGTTGATAACACCTGCAATCGTCGCACGTTCTGAATCCACCTTTGCCTCACGTTCTACAATGGAAGCTCTCGTCACAAGTTCAAATGCACTGTATCCAAGCTCTGCCGCACGATCCTGCAGTTCCTGTGTATAGTAGTTGTCGAACGTTCTCAACATATAATCGACTAATGATTCCGCTGTCGTCGACTCATAAATATCGTAAGTTGCCGGGAACAGGAAACCCTGTACCTTATAATTAACATTGGCACCTGCCGGTATGTCTGCCAGATATGCAAAATCAGATTTCGTAACCGATTTGCATGCATTTAAAAATTCAGTTGCAGAACAGATTCCCTGATCTTCGCACCGCGCTGCTATCATCTCTACCGTAAAGCCCTCTGGCACAACCAGATAATCGACTGGCTGATCTTCCTCAAATGTCGGGCTCATGGCTGCCATCATCTGCAAGGTTGTCATACCAGTATTCAAGGTGTATGTACCACCATGCAGCTTGCCACGGTACTCAGAGTCCTGCAGACGCTTTGTAAATGCACGCGGATAATTGATCAATCCATTGTCCTTCAGGATCTGCGCGATCTCCTTGACAGATGCGCCTTCCGGAATCGTAACAGTTACATCTTCGCCCTGTGTCGACTCCGTTCCCTTGTATTCGTCCATATAATCATCGTAATAGGTTCGTATATGTTTATAGGTCATATTGGCAAGTGTGACAATCGCCACCAACAATATGATTCCCTTCACGACTCGAATCACCGTTTTTCCCACTTTTCGTACCTCTTCTTTGCATTTTAGTTTACATAACTTTTTAAAAAATTACACACTTGATGTAATTTTACAATAATGGTATTATACTATCATCTTTTAGATAAAATTACAAGAAAGGATGATAAATTTGAGTAATCCAATTGTTACAATGACTATGGAATCCGGCGATGTTATGACATTTGAACTGTATCCGGATATCGCACCAAACACAGTAAAGAATTTTATCTCTCTGATTAAGAAAGGGTTTTACGATGGATTGATCTTCCATCGTGTCATCAATGGTTTTATGATCCAGGGTGGCTGCCCGGACGGAAATGGTACAGGAGGTCCTGGATATTCAATCCGCGGAGAGTTCGCACAGAATGGTTTTGCGAATGATCTGAAGCACGAACCGGGTGTTCTTTCTATGGCACGTACCATGATGCCGAACTCCGCCGGTTCGCAGTTTTTCATCATGCACAAGAATAGTCCGCATCTCGACGGAAGCTATGCTGCTTTCGGCAAGATCGTGGATGGTCTGGATATTGTGAATAAGATTGCGGATGTTCCAACCGACTACATGGACCGACCGCTTGAAGACCAGCGTATCAAGACCGTTACCGTCGACACGAAGGGTGTCGAGTATGACGAGCCGGAGAAGATGTAATCTTCTTAAACGGACGCACAGCGTACAAAATAGAAATCCCCTGCAGACCGCAATGTGTTTCTATCAGTCTGCAGGGGATTTTATTTTTTGTACCCTGTGCTGTGTGTTGATAAATTACTACATTTCTTGCATTTTCTTGAGGAATACCTTGGCGCGGTCGGTCTTTGGATTGTCAATGACATCCTCCGGCTTTCCTTCCTCGACGATCACTCCACCATCCATGAAGATCACGCGGTCAGATACGCTCCGGGCGAAACCGATCTCATGGGTTACGATCACCATTGTCATCTTCTCGGCGGCGAGTTCCTTTAATACCTTTAAGATCTCGGCGGTCAGCTCCGGATCGAGTGCCGAAGTCGGCTCATCGAAGAAGAGCATCTTCGGCTTTAACGCAAGCGCGCGGGCGATTGCCACACGCTGCTGCTGTCCGCCGGACAACTGATATGGATAATAGTCGCCCTTATCTTCTAAGTTCATCTTGCGAAGCAGTTCCTTCGCCTCGGCATACACCTCATCCTTGTCACGCTTCTGCACGTGGATCGGTGCATCTGCGATATTCTTCAGCACGGAATAATGTGGGAACAGATTAAAGTTCTGGAATACCAGTCCGTAATAGCTCTGGATCTCCTTTAAGTCTGCCTTGTCTGCATAGACCGGAACGCCGCTGTCGGAATTGACCGCTTCCTTTCCGCAGTACACCATGCTTCCGCCGTCAATCTTCTCCAGCATTGTCATGCAGCGCAGGAAGGTCGATTTTCCCGAACCGGATGGTCCAAGAATTGAGATAACCTCGCTCTCAGCCACCGACATACTGATATCCTTCAACACTTCGAGATCATCGAAGCTTTTCTTTATATTTTTTACTTCCAGTAAGTTCATCGTAGCCCTCCTATCTATAATAATTCATGCGTTTTTCGATCTTCTCCATCACAAACGCAACGACAAAGTTAAAGATGTAGTAGAACACGCCTGCGATAAACAGCGGCATGATCGTTGTCTGTGCGGCAGCGACCTGCTTGGCAAGTGTGAACATCTCTGTATAAGAGATAGCAAACGCAAGAGACGTATCCTTAACCAATGTGATAACCTCGTTTGTGACCGAAGGCAGGATGTTCTTCGCCATCTGTGGGAACACAATCTTGAAGAACGTCTGGCTCTTGCTGTATCCTAAGATCTTCGCTGCCTCATGCTGTCCCTGTGGCACAGCCTGAATACCGGAGCGGTAGATCTCTGCGAAATATGCTGCATAGTTTAAGGCAAATCCAATGATAACCGCCTGGAAACGATAGCTTGTCGTAAGCGTCGCGCCAAACAGATAATATGGTCCGTAAAATACAACCAAAAGCTGTAACATCAACGGCGTACCACGTGCGATGGAGATATAGAACTTCACCAGCCAGCGGATCGGCGCGATCTTACACATTCTGCCTGCTGCAACCAGAAGTCCGAGCGGCAGGGAGAACAAAAGTGTCAGGAAGAAGATTACCAGGGATGCGAGCAGACCTTCTGCAAGCTGCTTTGTGATCGAGCAGAACTTATCCCAGAAGCTTGTGTTCTTCTTGCCTGTGGATGTGGTATCTGTCGCAGTTGCCGCAGCGGCATTTCCATCCTGCACCTGATCGTCCGGCGACAGGCAGATGGATTCCTCCAGTCCCCATTTCTCTGCAATCTCCTCAAATGTACCATCGGCAAGCATGTCAAGCAGCGTTGCCTGTACTTTGTCACGGAGCTCTGTATTCCCCTTTTTAAATCCGATTCCGTATTCCTCGGAAGACAGACGC
>ULSI01002017.1_pt1 | contig 42325 bp, 41 predicted proteins | sample 1956211 | NCBI WGS metagenome assembly ULSI01 (sample SAMEA4835704, study PRJEB28245) | human gut metagenome | biome: gut microbiome; material: fecal sample | place: Denmark | collected 2008 | reverse complement strand
ATATACAAAAAAATTATTATATATTTGCATCATCCAAATAAAATTATACAAATAATTTAAAGAAACAGATATGGCTAAGAAACAACCCGATATAACTTCAGGATTAACCTGATTAGGGACAATTTTACAATATATAAAAGATTATGGGGTATGTAGTATTCTTAAAGCCTTAATTATTATGTTTATTTTAAGTATTACGTTACGAATATGTTATAATCCTACATTTTTATTTGATAAATATTCAGATTATATGGCACAAAAACATACTCAAGAACTAGTAAGTAGAATTGATGATGATAAAAAGGTTAAAGATCTATTACCTAAGCTTTTATATAGGTCAAATGCAGATCGAGTATGAATTATTCAGTATCATAATGGTATTTCGGATTGGTTATATGGATCAATGAGGTTTGAATTATGTGGAGAAGGTATACATTCAATTAAAGAACAGTATGATAATTTTCATCTTAGCTGGTTAACGCTTCCAGATTATTTGAAAGCACATACAACTTTTATTGGAGACTCTACAGCTTTAGAATCACTAGATCATGTATTATATGATCAATTTAGAAAGAATGGTATAGAGTATCTCGCTTGTATTTTATTAAAAGATGATATTGGAACTCCAACTGGAATTCTTGGATTTACTTGAGAGAATACGAATAATATAGAACATGAAGAAAGTAAGATTAAAGAAAACCTAATTAGATATGGAGCTATAATAGGACAATATATAAAACCAAATGTTATAAATAATGCCAAAGTTAGATAATGTAAAAGAAAAATATGTTAATGGTTATCAAGTAGATAAAGAGACAGAAGATGTTATTTATTCAGATGCAAAACATCTATACTTAGATAAATATGATAATAAGCCTTATGTATCAGTTACTACTCTAATACATAAATATGTTAATGAGTTCGATTCGGCATTTTGATCTGCTTATAAAGCTTGTGAAGCTTTAGTTGATTCAGAAATTTTTAAAGTTGTAAAGACTTCATTATTAAATACTAAAAGATGAGATCCAAAACTTCTTGAAAAATTAAAAATTAGTAAAGAAGAATTTGAAAGTAAACGTGCTGAGATTCTTCAATCATATGAAACTGAAAGAAATAAATCTTGCGAAAGAGGAACAAAAATACATGCTCAATTTGAGAATATGTATTATCAATCTGAAGAACAAGATCTTAAGAAATTTGGGCTTGGAGGAAAATTCACTTGCAAGAAAGGATATTATCAATTAGATTTAGAAAAAGGAGTTTATCCTGAATTTATGATTAGTTATAAATCAGAAGATGGTTTATTAAGAATTGCAGGACAACTTGACTTACTTATTAAAGATGGGAATGATATTTATATATATGATTATAAAGGACTCCCTCTAGATACAAAAATTCCAACTAAAAACGGATGGACAACTATTAAGGATATAAAGGAGGGAGAAGAGATATTTGATAAAGAAGGAAATATAACTAAAGTGTTACATAAATCAGATATCCATTACAATCCATGTTTTAAAATAACTTTTGATAACGGAGAGTCGATTGTGGCAGACCATGAACATAGATGACTTATTTCTTTTAGGAATATAGATAAAACATTTAGGGAAGTAGTTATGACCACAGAAGATATTGCAAAGTGGTTAATTGATAAACCAAGAACCTCGTACAATATCCCAAAAATAATGAACGCAAATCCTCTAAATCTTCCAGAAATAGAACTTCCTATAGATCCTTATGTACTGGGATGTTGACTAGGAGATGGCTCTAAGTCATGTGGAATTATCACTAATATAAACTCTAAAGTATGGGAAGAAATAGAAAATAGAGGATATACTTTTGGAGGAGATCTTTCTGACGGAAAATCTGCGGAAATGCGAACTATATATAATATTAGAAAAAAACTTAACGATCTAGGAATACTAAATAATAAGTTTATACCTGATTTATATATGCGAGCCTCTTATCAACAAAGACTTGATTTGCTTAGAGGGTTAATGGATACTGATGGTTACTATCATGAATCTAGAAAAAGATTTGTAATGGGAACTACTCAGAAATGACAAGCTGAAGATTTATTAAGGTTAGTAAGTACATTAGGCATAAAAGCTACTATTTTTGAAGTAGATAAAAAATGTAATGGAAAGATATTTAAAGGATGAGATGTATGTTTTTCAACTGATGGATTAAATCCCTTTTTAGTAAGAAATCAAGATATCGACTTCCCATCTAAAAATAAGAATACATTTAGAAATATTATATCTGTAGAAAGAGTTGATACAGTAGCAACGCAATGCTTAGAAGTTGACAGTCCATCACACACGTTTTTATTCGGTGATTCAATGATAGTTACACATAATACTAATAAGAAAATCGATAAAGAATCATTTTATAATAGATTTACTAAAAGTAGAACTATGATGAAATTCCCAATGGATAATATTATGGACTGTAATTTTTATCATTATACATTACAATTATCATTGTATGCGTATTTATTACAGAAAATTAATCCAAACTTTAATATTAAACGTTTAGTACTAATACATATTGATCATAATAATCATATTACAGAATATGAATGTGATTATTTAAAATCAGATATAGAAAGAATGCTTAAACATTATAAAAGAGACGTTAAGATTAAATCTGAATTAGATTTAGATAAACCTATAGTATTTTAATTATGGGACTATTAGATATAATTAGTGGACATACTAATGAAGCTTTAGGAAAAAATGAAGAACTATCTGAAACAAGATTAGCTATTTGTAAGGAATGTCCATTATACAAAGAAACACCAATGGGTCCGATATGTAATCCTAGATTATATATTAATGAAAATAATAAAACAGACTATTCAGATAGACCAAAAATTGGATATAGAAAAGGATGCGGATGTGCTCTTAATCGAAAAACAAAACTGCCTGCAGCAAAATGTATAGTAATGAAATGGTAATATATTATATTTATAAAATACATTTTCTTTGCGGATTTCCGAGTGGCAGATATTATATAGGAAAACACAAGCATACTGGAGATTTAAGTAATGACAAGTACACTGGATCAGGTAATTTTTGTAAAGCATATTTTAAAAAATATGGTAAGAAAGAAGGAATAACTTATATTAAAGAAATTCTTGAAATTAATCCTTCAGAAGAAATTAACAATAAAAGAGAAGAATTGCTTGTTGGAAACAAATATAAAACAGATAAATTATGTATGAATTTAATTCCTGGAGGGTCTGGAATAACGTCAATAAATGAATATGCAAAATATGTTGTTCAATATGATTTATTAGGTAATTTTATTAAAGAATATAAAAGTCAAATCGAAGCTGCAGTAGAAATTGGGAATATAACTAGCTCTTCAATTTCAAAATGTTGTATTGCTAAGCAAGGATCTGCTGGAGGATTTGTTTGAAGATTTAAAGAGGACCCAGCACCGACAATTAATGAAATTAATGTTCATTCTATTCCAATCATTCAATATGATAAAACTGGAAATATAATTAATACATATTCTTCAATTATAGAAGCTTCTAATATTACTGGTATTTGTGAAGATTCAATATCTAAATGTTGTATACATAGACGTAAATCAGGAGGGGGATATATTTGAAGAAAAATAAACGATCCATTAATTAAATCCGACATTAAATCTGATAAATTTTGAGGTAAAAGAAAAATAAAACAATATACTATTGATGGAAAGTATATTAAAACTTTTAATTCTATAAAAGAAGCTAGTAAAAGTATAAACGCGCCATGACAATCAATACAAAGAGTATGTATAGGAAAAAGAAAAACTTCACATGGATATAAATGAGAATACGATTATGAAGAAAGTTAAGAATATAATTATTGGATGGTATAGAAAAATATTTAATAAAAAATCTGAATTAGCAGAAAAAAGACTGGCAATTTGTAGCACTTGCTCGTATAAAACAAAATTATGTGGACAAGATATTTGTGATCTTTGTGGATGCGTATTAGATGCAAAAGTAAGAGTTGAAGACGAACAATGCTATAACAATAAATGGTAATAAGTTAAATTTAAAAAATGTAAATGATTATGGGAAAAAATCTTTTAGGAAATGCACACATGCAAGAAATGGGAGTTCATCTTATGGGAGCAAATATTAAACATGAAACAAAGGAGTTAACTCCTGAGGAAATTGCTGCTCATAATAAAAAAATGGAGGAAGAACAGCTTTTAACAGCAAATAGATTACTTGAATTAAATAAAGGTACTAAAGATGCATCTAAAATGAAGGTAGCTGCAACTGGATATACTGTTATTATAAAACCATTTGAAAAAAATCCTTATAGAGAAATTAAAACAAGTGCTTCAGGTTTGATTCTTCCAGGAGATCTTTTTGCAGATACATATAAGTCTGATGATACTGGTGAGATGGAGAGAGCTGAACAATTTATTGCATGTGGTACTGTTATTTCTGCAGGACCCGAATGTAAATACGTAAAACCTGGAGAGGATATATATTACAGAAATTCTGTAGTACCTGTTCCATTCAATAATATGGGTTATTACGCTATCAGTGAACAAAACATTATATGTCGAGTAATTGAAAAGGACAAAGAATAATATGATAAACGAAATTGAAAAAACGTTTTTTAACCCAGGAGATGTAGTCACTTTAAAACATGGTGATATTACATCTCCTATTATGTATGTAGTAGAAAAAATTACACAATCATACAAACATGGTAATGAAATAACTAATATCTTTAAAGGTATTAAATGTAGATGATTTGATAAGAATATGGTTTTACGTGAAGCAGTATTCTCAACAAAAGATTTAAAATTTTATAAGAACAAGTAATTATGAAAGCTTATTTAAATAATGGTATAACAATAGAAGGTACTGTAGCTGAAATTAAAGAGTTTTTAGAAGGACAGAATTATACAATTACAACTACTCCAAATACTACTCCTATTTGGATTTATCCTTCGCAACCTTTAGACCCTAAATATAATAAATTTGAAATTACTTGCTCTACAACAGATATTAACAATAAAACAATATCATCATGGAACAAGAAGAATTAATGCAATTTGTTCAATGACTTCCATCTAAAGTAGAAGAATTCCAAAATAAAACTCCTGAAGAAATTGTAGGAAAGCTAAATGAATTAGCACAAACAGAAGATGGTATGAATACTATTTCTGGATTGATTAATCAATTTAAACAAGAGCAATCTGCAGGAATGTTTAAACAAGGAGGCAAACTTGCTTATCTTGTTAATAAATTTAAAGATGGAGGATCTGCAAAGAATGAGCGTAAAGAAAATAAGAAGGTTGTAAAAGAAGGTAAGAAATCTTCTAAATTCAATCGCACTGCATATAGAAATATGAAATCTGCTATTAAGGATCAAGATCTTGGATTAAGTAGAAGAGAAGTCAAAGCAGCTGCAATGAAAAATATTGTAGGAGATAATTCTAAACCTAAAGTAACAAAAACTGAAGGTTCAGTTATTTCTCAACCTTTATCTTTTGGAGTATCTATGAAAACTGGAATTACTCCTAAAGTAAATGTGCAGACTAATGCTACTCCTGATTTATCTCAAGGTAATTTCAATCAAGCTTTTGCAGCAGCTAGAAGTGCAGGACTTACTAACTTTACTTGAAATGGAAAGTTATATGGAACTCAATTAGCTCCAACAAGACCTGCTCCTAAGAAACCAAAGCTTCCACAATCTAATCTTAGATCAAGAAATATTCCTGAAGCAGAAGAAGCTGGAATGTCTGCAGCTAAAGGAATTAGACCTGCAAATATGAATGAAGAACTAGTTGCAACTAATCCTTTGTATAGTGATTATATAGTAGCATCTAATTTAGGTAATCCTAATAGGTTTGATAGTAGATATGTAGGACCTAGAAGTATGTCGGTTAATTATGGAAATAATGCTACTTTAGGATCTATTCCTGTTGAACACCGCATCAATCCAAGAAACCTTGGTTCATTTTTCCAAGAAGGGGGTAAAACTTCTCAAAGAAAATCTGATAAAGCTCGTAAGGAGTTTCATGGAGTAGATTTATTTGAATATGGTCCTAATAAATGAGTACATAATGGAGCACAAGTTGCTAGAAGTTTAAAACCTGGAGTTAATCAAACTGTATTACCTAACGGTGTTGGTTTAAGACAAATTACTAGAAATAATATTACAACATCAGAATTAGTATCTCCAAATAAACAGGATACTCTTTATATACACAATGGCATTGGAGGTAGAGTAGATAGTAATATAGATGATTCTGGAATTCTTGGATTTTTAGGATTGAGACGGTCGTCTCCTGTAAGTAATAGATATAAAGAACTCCAATCAAAGTTTGGAGCACAAAAATTTGCTGAAGGAAAAATAATTCCTAAAATAAAACGAGACACTGTTGTTAATAATGTAGGTAATCTAACAGATAGAGGTGTAATAGATAGAGAAATGATTATTGCAGGTACGATTCCAGGAACAAATAATCAATTAATCGACTCTATTCGTAGACATGTAATTGCTCCAACTTTTGAAAATCCGTACTTAGGTACTCAAACTATGCCTGGAGATACCTTATATTATCGTACTTCTGGAGTATATACTCCTTCAGGAAATGCGCTTCAGAGGGTTCAAGACAATAATTACAAACCTACAAAAGAGGAAAAAGAAAAATTAAATAAAAAGTAATGCTAGATTTATTCCTTTATGATAATGTAACATGTAATCTAAAGATTAACGAATACGAAATACTATTAATAAAGGAGTTTGCAGCGCTGTGAGATATAGAAAGAAATAAATGTAAAGAAGATCCAAAAGGAACAAAGAGGTTAAGAGCTTGAAGAGAATTTAAATATATATGGTTGTTTTGTGACTGAAAAAGTCCATATCAACAATACTTAGAGAGACAAAAGCATGATGCAGCTATGGAAGATTCTGGATTAACTCAAGAAGAATGAGACGATCCAGTCTTCCATGCAGCAGTTAGAAAATACATGGAAATCAAAGATTCTTCTAGAATACTTAGCCTTATAAAAACAGCGTATCGAACTCTTGAAAAAATGAGAGTATCTTTAGATAATATAGACCTTGAAGAGAGAGATAATAATAGTAAACCTATCTTTAAGGCAAAAGATGTATTAGCTGATATTGCTAGTATTGGAGTTATGGCAGATAAATTAAAAGAACTTGAGCTTAATTATAAAAAAGATCAAATGCAATCCAATGCTAAAAATAGAGGTGATGTAAAACCTGGATTTATGGATAGTTAAGTATGGTAAAGACAATTAAATCTTCAATGTCTCAAGCACGTAAAAAAATGCTTGAACAGATAAAAAATAAAGAAGAATCAGAAGTCAAAAGAAAGAAAACAGCTAAAGAGAAATATAAGGAACTTAGAGAATCAATAAAAGAACCTGAACCAACTCCTCAATCTTTTTCAGATAAATTTGAAGAAGAATTAAAAAAGCAATTACAAGAAATGCTTGGAGATCAGAAAGAAGATACTACAGAACAATTTGAGTATACTGCAACTGATTTTTATAAAAAGAGAGATGGTTTGTGAGATGTGGCGGTCACTGAAGATGTACTTTACTTTGATCCAGAGTTATCATATGAGTTAACTGGATATCGACCAATTAATGAAACTCAAGGTTTAGATTTTGATCCTACTCCTTTTAATGAACTAGCTCAAATTTATGATAGAACTGGTTCATATACGGAATATCCTGCAGATTCAAAGCCTTATAATGATTTCTGGAGAGAGCAATATAAACGTTGTACTGAAGGTTATACAGTTGGCAAATATAGAATTACAGGAGATCATTATTTCTTTTTAAATTTCTATAGAATGGAAGTTATTTCTGAAGGAGCTAGAGGTGGTGCTGGTCGTAATGAAAAGTTTCCTACATTTCTAGCTAAACAATATGAATTCTTTCATTATGTTGAAATGGCTGAAAGACTACACAAAGATGTAGCTATATTAAAAGCTCGTGGTATTGGATTATCTGAGATTGTTGCTTGTTTAGCAGTAAGGCCTTATATAACTAATAGAGGTTATCGTTCTTTATTAACTTGTGCTGCAGAAGGTAAACTTACTCCTTTAAAAACTAAATGTTGAAAACAGTTAAACTGATTAGACATGAATACTAATGGAGGTATGCGCCACCTACGACAAAAAGTTAATAATGCAGATACTAAGCGTGCATCTCAAGTTACTCCTGATGGAGTTGAATATGGTTGAATGTCAGAAATTGATTCAGTAATTGCTGATACATCTGATAAAATTCGTGGTGATCGTGTCGACAGATTAATCTATGAAGAAGCAGGATCTAATAAATATTTAACTAAAAGTTGGATTCAAGGTAATGCTCTTGTTGAACTTGGTGGTTATCACTTCGGGACACGTATATGTTTAGGTACAGGAGGCGATGACATGGCACTTGAAGGTTTATCAAACATTTTTGCAAAACCAGAAGGATATAATGTACTTCCATATAAAAACTATGATACAGAAGATAGAAAGCCACAATTAACAGCTTTCTTTATTCCAGCTCATAAGTTTAGTTTGCGAGAAGAATTCTTAGATACAAGAGGTGTTACCCAATCTGAAGAATTTAAAAAGTTTTATGAGGAAGAACGTAAAAAATTAAGTGGCAAAGACCTACTTGATTATTGTGCAGAGCACTGTTTTATTCCAAATGAAGCATTATATAAGCAGGGTGAAAATATCTTTGATTCAATTGCAATTGCAGATAGATTAACCCAAATTAGGATATTTAAAGCAGGATTAAAACCAGAGTATGTATCATTATTATGAGATCGTTCTGGAGATACTCCTGATTTAACAAAAGTAAAAGTTATAAATAATCCAAATAGTAAAATTGCTATATATGAAAGGCCACTTCGTGACGAAGATGGTCTTGTATTAAAAAATTTATATGTTGCAGGAATAGACTCTATTGACCAAGGTTCTGGAGATTCTTCTACTTCAACAGATGTATCTGATTTTTGTATAGTTATTAAGAAACGTATATATGGATTACAAGAAGCTAAATACGTTGCGATCTATAAAGATCGTCCTCGAGATATTCGAGAAGCGTATGATGTAGCAATGAAGTTATTAGTATGATATAATTGTAAAGCACTACTTGAACATACTAAGATTAGTATTGTTACATATTTTAAAGAAAAAAAGAAAGATAGTCTATTTATGAAACGTCCTGCTTCAACTCTTGGAGATATGAAAAGAGGCAACTCACAAATGATTGGTGTACCAGCTACAGAAGCTATTATCAAGCATGGTCTTGAATTAATTAATAATTTTGTTAATGATTACTGTTATTCAATTGATATTGATGAAATGCTTGAGCAATTATTAAAATATTCTTGAGAAAATAAACGAAAGTTCGATATTATTGCAGCTATGGAGATAGAGAGCTGTCTCTCCTTATAGTAATATAAGGTAATAAAATAATTCCGTAAAATCGGTGAAGACTAAAATAAATAAAGTGTGAGTAATCATGGAAACAAATAAACAAATTGAAGTATTAAATATTATATGTCCTTTAAAAATAGGATATAAAAATAGTAAACGGGAAATTCGAATTAACTTTTTTACTAATATACAAACTGAAATTCAAGCGTATTTACTTGGATTTTATGTTGCAGATGGAAGTTTAAATTTAAAAAGAAATACGATTAGAATTAAAATAAACGAAAAGGATAAAGAAATAATTGATTTATATCAAAAATTTATAAGTCCTTCTGCGAGGATTAGGAAAAATAAATCGTTTACTATGATAGGTACTAAGAACAAACCTATTACAGTTAATCCAACTTATCAGATTGATATTTCAAATAAAAAAATATCAGAGGATTTAAGTTTATTAGGATTTGGAGAAAGAAAAACTTATAAAGAACTTTCTATACCAAAATTAAATAATAAACTAGTATGACATTTTATTAGAGGATACTTTGATGGAGATGGATGCATTATGTGTAGTATAAGAAAACCAAATAAAAAAAATCGAGAAAGAAACTTTAGAGCTACGTTAAGAGTTCAGTGAACTTCAAAGACAAAACAATTATTATCTGAAGTGCAAATTTTTTTATTTAAACAAAGCATAAACTCAACAATTTCTTATAGACACGATAGGGATGTATATACACTAACAATTTGTTCTAAAGATTCAGTAAATAAATTTTTTAAGGAATTGTATTCAAATTCAAATTTTTATTTAAAAAGAAAATTTAGTACGTTTAATTATTATGTTAATACCGAGGTAACTCAGTTGATTGCTGAGCACTGTAACGCATAGAGGTTGATCGTTAGAAACAGAAATAATACCTCCAAGAGTACGGAACATCCTAATAGGTAAGCTAAGGATGAAAATATATGCTGATCTTATAGGAAACTATAAGAATATAAGGATAAAAAGCCTTATAGGTAACATAATGGGCAGAAATTGCAGATGAAGAATTAATGAATATACGACCTGCTGCTCAAGATAAATTAGCAAAAGAATGAGAAAATATTGGATGGTTCACTAATGAAAAAGGCTATAAAGAATATGGAGTAATACCGCAAAAGAATGGAACTCGTTGATAAAGTATATGAAATAATTGAAAAGGCTATGTGTGCATATTACACTGGAGACTTTACATTAACTATAGATGGTAATCAATGGAAATTAAGTTTAGATTTGAATCAATGAAAAGCTCCATTAGTTTTAGTCTATGAAGGTGATGAAGAAGGTTTTTTCGAATTTCTTGAAAAAGAACTTAGAAACAGACAACTAGATAGAACAAAATATTATTCTGGAGAGATGACTACTCCAGGTGAAGGAAATCAATATATAGTATTAGAATATGGTGATAGAGAATGAAGTAAAGAAGATTAATGATGCGATAGGTAATCTTGTATATGATAAAGTTGCTATAAGAAAAGCTTATGGATATTATCATTGTCGTAGAGATGCAGATCAATTCAAACACCTAGAAGAAAATTACGGAATTGGAACTCCTACATCAGTTAGTTTTACACCATTAATTAAGAAACATATTGATGTATTAGTTGGAGAATATCTAGGTTTAAATCAAGATTTAAAAGTATCTTGCAAAGATGAAAAGACTGTTTCAAATATAATGAGAGAAAAGCAACTTAAAATTAGTGCAGAAGTATTTAATTATTTGCAACAGTATTTAAAGAATAACATTATTGCAGCTATTATTGAAAACAAAGAAATTGTAAATGATCCTTTTATTGAAAAAGAGATCAACTCAATTCAACAAGATATTGATCAATCTTTCGTTTCAGAATATGAAATTGCTGCACAAAATATTCTTGATTATTTAAGACAATCAAGAAATATTGATTTAAAACGTAAAATGGCAGAATTACTTACAGATTTACTTGTTACAGGTACTTGTTACTATAGAGTAAAACCTACAGAAAGTAATTCAAATGTCAATATTGAAATTTTAAATCCTGTTAATACGTTTATAGAACGTAATCCAAATTCTCCTTATCTAGCAGATTCTAAGAGAGTTGTTATTAGAAAATGGATGTCAAGAGAGGATATCTTAAATACATTCAGATCAGAATTAACTACAGAAGCCGCTAAGAAAATTAGAGATATGCAACAAACTGCTGATTCAACATCTCCTACTTATTTGGTTAGATATGTTGGTAAACCTGCTGAACCTAATTTACGAGCGGATAATTTACATACAGGTATTCTTGCAGGACTTGAAGCACATCCAGGATGGCCTGGAGATTATGATTCAATAGAACCTATAAAGAATCATCTTATTCCTGTATATGAAGTTGAATGAATTGAAGCAGATTATAAAACTGGAGAATTAACAAGACACGAAGGAGTAAAAATTGGTTCAGAAGTATATATTACTCGTGGAGAATCAAAGTATATTGTAAGAAGTGCAGATTGTCCTAGTAGATGTAGATTATCTGTTAACGGAATGTTTTTCTTAGATAAAAATGGAGATCCATATTCATTAATAGCTCATACTATGGACCTACAGGATTAAATTATATGAGTCCTGTATAAACCCCGTGAATTGCTGGAAAACCTTAAATTGAATAATAGTAAATTTAAGACAATCAGCAGCTAAGCTTAGATAGAAATATCTTTGAAAGTTCAACGACTATCCGAAAGGAGTACACTTAAGTAAGTGGAAGCGCGGGGACAAGTTTAATTTAAAATTAATTATAAGTAGTTATGAAATATAATGAAACAGAATTTATTTGAATTAATTTTAAATCAAATTTGTATGATATAGTCTAATCTGCATGGTGACATGCAGCAGTCAAAAAGACGGATATAGATTAACGACCTATATCGAATAAACAATGAAATATGATTTACTTATATATTTTAGAGATAATCTTATTGCTTCTTCAGGAGGAGTTGGAGATTGAATGGATGTTTCTTTTATTCCTTCGTTTTTAGGTGAAAAATTAGTTGATAGAGTTAAAGCTTGACAAGCATATAAAAAGAATGGCTTAGCATTAATAAATAGTAAGGAGGAAGGTAATGAAGGTATGCCTAATACTATTTTTAATGGATTTGATGATACAGTTAAAGCTCAAGCTATTCAAGGTATTCAATTAGCTATTCAAGCTGTAGAACAACAAGCTTCTTCAATTACAGGAGTGTTACCTGAGAGGTTAGCTCAATATGAACAGAGAGATGCTGTATCTAATGTTCAACTTGGAGTTAAAATGTCAGGTTTATTAACTAAACAATATTTTGAAACCATGGATATAATTTATAAAGAAGCTAATTATGATATGCTTAATTTAGCTAAATTGGTATATCCAAATGGTATCACTGGTACTATTGTGTTAGGTAATAAATATTCAAGAATATTTACTGCACTTCCTGAACATTATACACTTACAGATTTTGATTTACATATTGAGGATAGTTCTAAGTCTTTTAAAGATATGGAAACTGTAAAGGCTCTTAATATTGAATTAATTAAAGCTGGAATGTCAGATCCCGATATGGCAGTAAGTATTGCAACTGCCAATAGTATGTCCGAACTTAAACGTTATGTAGCTAAAGCTACTGCTGTTAAGAAGGAAGAAAATAATAGTGTTTCTCAGTTGCAGCAACAACTTCAGCAATATGAACAAAATCTGCAACAGTTACAGAAACAAAATGAACAATTACAAAGGGAATTAGGTCAATCACAAAATCAACTTGAACAAAATAGTCAAGCTAGACTACAACTTGAAGCTGAAAAAGTAGCTATTGAAAGAGAAAAAGTTAAAAACGATAAGGATTATAACGATAAACTTATTGAAACAAAACAGCAACAAGTTCAAATTCAAGCTGCAGAAACAGTTGATACTAATCCTTATAATGATAAAATAAAACAAGTTGTATAATATGAATAAAAAAATAAATATTGATGTAATTGTTAGATCTGATTGTAAATTAATTGCTGTAGATAATAGTGATTATTTAGGTGTAGATTTAAGTCAGTATATAATGTTAGAATTTCTATCTTATAATACTGACGAAAATTTGCTTCCAGAATCAGTAAAAATAAGAAAGGAATTACATAATCGGGGACACTATTTAAGTAGATTTGCATCTGAGTTTATGTTAGATATTGATGGTACATATTCTTATTATAAATTAGTAATTCCTCAATTAAGTTATTTTCAAGATGAAGACGAACCTGATAAATATATTAACCTAATAGATGAATTATTTTTCTTTAAAGGAAAATTATATAAGTCTAATATTACAAATCAGGATGGACATACTTTAGACGAAGTAATTAAAAATTCTGAAGTTATTGTTAACTACAAAGTGGCATACGATTTAGTTCAGGAAAATAAAGCATCACAAACTTTCTATTGTCCAATAAAAAATGTGTTTAGTGTTTGTAAATTACAAAGATGTTTAGTATATTTGCAACGGCAATTACTGTTGAGTAACAGTAAGATATGTAGTTATGATAAATGTAATACAAATGAAAGTTTAAGAGATCGAAGAGATTTCTTATTAAGTGCTATGTATGTGTTTGATTATCTAAAAGATATGGGAAACTTTACAGAAGCACAACGAATATTAGATAACTTATCTTCATGTAATTCCTTATGTGGAGAAGAGTTAGGTAATATAAATAATAGTTGTGGTTGTGGAAATTCTATATAATGAATTATATAAAATATTTGTTCAAGAGTTAATTAATATTAATATTGGACATTTACCTAACAAGAAATCATTGTTTACAATGAATGAGATTGTTAATGCAATTGATTATATTGAACACGGAAATCCAACTAATAGTGAAATAATTAAAATAATTCAATATTATGAAGAGATCTAATGTTAATGTAATCGTAGAAGATGCAGTAAGCTCACAAGAATATTACAATATGTATAGTTCTAGAGACTTTTATAGAGGCACCTCTTTCAAAATGGCAGGTGCTTGAGCCCCTAATACTCATTATTTTAATGATGAACATATTGTTGATTTTATATCTTACAATGGTAGTTTACTGTATTGTCTAAGAGGTCATTTATCATCAGAATGAAATAAACCTATGTTGATCTATGAAAACGACATAATTATTGGAGTAGAACCAAATCCTTATTGAGCTTTTATCATGGGAAATAGTGGTAAAGGAGAAAAAGGTGATCCTGGAGATATTGGGCCTACAGGTCCATCTGGAGAAAACGGTATTACTCCTCAATTAAAAATAGAAAATGGTCGTTGAATGCTTTCAATGAATGAAGGACAAACATGAGAAGATATAGGACAAGCAACAGGTAATCCAGGTCAGAATGGAACAGATGGAGTAGGAGTAGTTCCTGGAGGTACTACAGGTCAAGCTTTAGTTAAAAAGTCTAATGCTGATTATGATACTGAATGGAAAACTATTTCTGGCGGCGGAGAAATTCCTAATTTTGATGCAGAAGTAGTAAATGTCTCTTCAACTACTCAGGCTAATGCTAATGTAGTTTTAGAGAGAGATATATTCAAATTTAGTTTTGGATTACCTAAAGGAGCTGATGGAAAAGACGGAAAAGACGGTAAGGATGGAACAAACGGAACTGATGGTTCTAATGGAGAAGATGGATTAAGTATTAAGTTGATGTATGCAAAAAGTAGTAGTGTAAATACTCCTCCAGTTGTAAATAAAACAAATACAAATCCTGGTTCTGTATGAAGTACAGTTGTTCCTATTCATACTTCTTATGAAATTATATGGTCAATCACAGCATCTTTTAGAGATTCTACTCTTGTTGGAGAATGGTCAGATCCTGTTCAAATGACAGGAGAAAAGGGACAGGATGCAGTAATACCAAATTGGAAAACATACGTTTATAAATTAAGTGATAGTAAACCATCAAAGCCTACAGGAAATAGTCCTAGTCCATCTGGATGGGAAGATTATCCTACAACTAGTGGCAATTGGTGACAATGTATTGGAACAGTTAATGGGGAGACAGGTCTTGTAACTGAATGGTCAGAAGTAATACCAGTTAATGGTAGAGATGGCCAAGCTCAAGATGGTAAATTTACAGAATTTAGATTTGCTGTAAATACAAGTAATTCAAATCCTCCTACATTAAACGCAACAGTAAGAACTCCTTCAGGATGGTCTGTGGTTCCTCCTGAAAAATCTAAAGATGGATATCTCTGGATGACTACAGCAACTATTAATCCTGATGATACTTTAAATATAAACTGGACTGCTCCAGTTGTTATAAGTGGAGAAAATGGTACGAATGGTACAGACGGAATTCCTGGAACTCCAGGAGAAGATGGAAAAACTACATATTTTCATATTAAATATTCTGCTGTTGCCAACCCTACTTCTTCAAGTCAAATGACTGAAACTCCAAGTACATATATTGGAACTTATGTAAATTTTACTCAAGCAGATAGTACAGATCCCTCTGACTATACTTGGGCAAGATTTGAAGGAATTCAAGGAGAAAAGGGAGAACAAGGAATCCCAGGTACTAACGGAGAAGATGGAAAAACAAGTTATCTACATATTAAATACTCTAATGATGGAGGTGTAACCTTTACAGGTAACAATGGAGAAGATCCAGGTGCTTGAATCGGAATTTATGTAGATTATAATGTAAACGATAGTAACGATCCTTCTGACTATAAATGAACTAAAATAAAAGGAGAACCTGGAGTTACTGGAGATCCTGGTCCTGCAGGTAAAGACGGAGTTGATGGTTTGCCTGGAATTGGCATTGAAGTTCGTTATTGTTTAGGAACTACAACAATTTATGGAGGAACAAGTACTCCTGGAACAACAAGACAGCCAACTGGTTGAAATTTAACGGTTCCAGCTCCTACTGAAGAAACTCCTTATGTTTGGTTCATTCAAGCTAGAGTAAATTATACAAATAATACTGATAAAGTTGGCACAATTGAAAGTAGCTGAAGTACTCCCACTAAATTAAGTGGAACTAACGGATTAAATGGAGAGAATGGTTCTAAAGGACAAATAATTTATCCTGAAGGTATTTATAATGTTAATGCTGTGTATCAGGGAACTACAGATAAAACTCCTTATGTATATGATTCTAATGATGCTAACTATTATGTTTTAAATATAGTAGGAACTTGGCAAGGAACATTACACAGTAATGAATCTCCAAGTACTGATACAAGTAATAGTTGAGTTAAATTAGATGCGTTTGAAGCATTATATACTAAAATTGGAATTATTGCTAATGGTCTTATTGGTTCTGCGGTATTTAATGGTGATTATATGTTTAGCCAACAAGGTATTAATTCTAGTGGGCAAGTGTCTACTCAATATCAGAATTTTAATCCAGAAACTCCTACAGGGGGCGCATTTACTCCAAATATATTATTTAATTTCAAAACTGGAGCTGGACATATGTCTGCAGGAAAAATTAAATTTGATGCAGAAGGAAATTGTGAATTATCAAATCTTTCTGCAACTAATATTCAATTGTCTGGCAATATAGTTCAAGAATATGAGGAATCAGATGTTTCTTTAGATCCAACCATACATTCTTTAAATGCGATAATACATGCAGATTCTATAAGTTCTGTAGATTTTGCCATTTCAGAAGAATATGATAAATTAACGCTTAATAAATTATATAGAGGGATAGTTTTTAATACAGGAGTAGATGGTCCCATAACAGTTAATTTTCTAGGATCTAATACTGTACGAATAGCAACTTCTTATGGAGAAGGTTTCAACGAATTATATAATGTTATAATTCCAGGACAAGCTGCGATGGAATATTTATTTAAACCATTATCTAAAACGTTTATTTCAGAAACAGGAACTAATGTGTATAGAGGATACGTTTATATACTCAATCCATCACAATACACATTATCAGAAAATTCTGAAACTGCACATACTGCTACACTTAAAGTAGCTAATAATTTATAATTAGTTTTATTATGAAGAAAAATAATATATTACCTGTTACAGATTTACAAAATTCAAGAGAATATGTGGGAGCTTATAATTCAAGAGACTTCTATAAAGGAACTTCCTTTAAGATGGCAGGAGAATGAATAACAAATACTCACTATTTTAATGATGAATATATTGTAGATTTTGTATCATTTGAAGGAGCTCTATTGTCCTGTATTAGAAGTCATACATCGTCTTCGTTAAATATGCCTGAATTAGTTCGAGAAAATGATAAAATCATTGGTATTAAACCAAATCTTTTCTGAGCTTTTGTAATGGCGGGAGTTGAAGGACCTACAGGAAAAGTATGAGTTCCAGAGATTAATAACGGAATACTTTCTTGAAAAGAAAGTAATACTCCTCCAAGTTCAACCTCAATAAGTGATCTTAAAGGCCCCGCTGGAGATACTCCTATTATCGGCATTAAAAAGGATACATCTAATAATCATTATTATTGAACAGTATCTATTAATGAAAAAACTGAATGAATATTTGACGATAGTGGACAAAGAGTTTTAGCTGAAGGTTTAACAGGAGCTACTGGAGCACCTGGCATTCCTGGAGAAGACGGTGAAGATGGTATAACGCCTCAATTGAAAATTGAAGACGGATATTGGTTTGTTTCTTATGATAAGAATGATCCACCAAAATCATGAATTAAATTAGGACAAGCCAAAGGTGACAAGGGCGACAAGGGAAATACTGGAGCTACTGGAGCACAAGGACCTCAGGGACCTAAAGGAGATTCTGGAAGAACACCTGCACTTGTTAGAAAATTTGGAGATCCTGATAATTTAACAGATGATAGAATTCTATGGGGATATTTAGGAGATCCTACTAGTGAATGGGTTACACTATGCTATTTAGAAGAATTAAGAGGAGATAGTATTAAATCAGTTAATATTAGTGATGCAGAAGGTCATTTGGAATTAACTATGGAATCAAATAAAGTGATTACTTCTACTGGTTCTGTTCTTCCTAGATTTAATGCAGGAACTATTGAAACTGTTGAGTGAGATCAAAATCCGTCATTAGTAATTGATAAAACTAATGCTCCTAGAGAATGAGCTTTAAATGTAAAAGTTCCTAAAGGAAAACCTGCTACAGTAACTGTAGTTTCTGAAGTAGAAAAATTAGCACCAGATGCACAACCTTATGTAACTGATTTAAATCCAGATATTAGTGATGCAAATCTTAAATTTGGAATTCCTCAGGGAGAAAAAGGAGATCCTGGTGATGAAAATATAGCAATCGGATGTCAATCTGATTTTCCAAATAACGAACCAGAGCACGATAAGATTTGATATGATCCTTGTGATGAATCCATGGATGAATATTCAGTTCAAGACTTTTTATACAATTCTTATATTGCTGTTGGTGGTACTCTTACACAAGAACAATTTGAAACTGCTTGAAAATCTTTTCCTAATACATCGGGATTTGAAATAAGATTCGCAAATAGTTTTGAAGAGTTAGGAGATCCAACTGTTGATAAGTTAGGAAAATTATATATGATTCCTGCAACATCGACAGTACTTCACGACTTATTTGAAGAATATATTGTTGTTCATTCTCCAAGTACTACAGAAGATGTATATATGTGGGAAAAATGAGGAAGTGGACAAATAACAGTAGATTTAAAGAATTATTATACTAAGAGTGAAATGGATCAACAGATACAAAAATTAGAAGATAAAATTGAAGAAGTTTCTTCAACAATTTGAAATGATGTTTAATAATTAATTTTTAAAACATGGCGAATAGTGTTGTAAAATTTTATAGAGGTCTAGCGACTTCATATAATTCCGTTACACACGCTGATGGCATTTATTTTGCTACAGATACTAAAAAAATTATTATGAATAATGCCGAATATGGTGGTGATTCTAATAAGAAGGTATTAGATGTAGCTTTAAATGCCAATGCAAATGGAATTGTAATTACGTACACAGATTCTACCTCTACAACTTTGTCACTAGGTAAAGCTACAGTTACTGCAGACGGTCTTATGTCAAAAGAGGACAAAGCTAAACTTGATAGTTTAGATCCTACAGCAAATGGTTCTTATGAGTCTTCATTAGATCCTACTGTAGCAACCGTAGAGAAACTTGGAGGTATTGCTGCAGGTACAACTGTAGCACAACTTACAGGTAAGAGTTATGATGAAATCTTTGATACTCTTATCTTCCCAACAGTTAACCCCGCATTTACTGCTCCTTCTGCAAGTATCTCTTTAAAGAGTTATCAGAATGTTCAGGAGATTGGAGCAAATGCTCCTACTGCAGAAAACTTTAATGTAAGTTTTAATGCAGGTGCAATTACTCTAGCAGGAAAGAAACAAAATAACAGAGCAGGTGAACAGAATATGGAGGCTTCTAAGATTCTGTATAGTTCAAGTAAAGTAGAATCTCTTCCTAAGAAAGTAGTAGCTGGTGCAATGGATTACTACTATCGTGCAGCTTATGCAGAAGGTCCTCAACCTAAAGATTCAAAAGGAAATAATTATCAAACTCCACTTGCTGCTGGAAGTGTAGATTCTGGAAAAACAACTGTAACAGGTTATCGTGCAGCTTATTCAGGTTTAGTTTCTACAAATGCAATTACAGAAGATGTTATTAAAGGAATGACTAAAACAGTTTCTGCAAAGAAAACTATTAAAGTTTCTGGTCCTATTTCTGAACAATACATCTGTTTTGCAGCTCCAGCAGGATGGACAGTTTCAAATATTAAAGACAGTAGCAACTTTGATGTAACTAGTTCATATACAACTAGTACAGTTTCGGTTACTGGTTTAGATGGTCAAGCTGTTAATTACACAGTATATTTATCTGGTAAGATGACACAACCTAGTACTTACTATGTAAACTTTAACTAATTATGGCAGAATTTTTTGGTAAAGGTATTTCGGTAGGTTCAGGTTTTGATTTAGGTGCGAATCTACCATTAGATAATAGAACGGTTCAAGCTACATTAGCTGACCGTGACTCAATGCCTACTATTCAGTTAGTAGAAGGTCTTTTCGTTTACGTAAAAGAGAATAAAACAGCATATATTCTTAAAGGGTTTGATCCTGATGGTTCTAATAGAGTTTGGGAAACTGTTGCTACTGGAAAAGTAGTTGAGATTATTGATTCACTTGAAAGTGATAAAACGGATGCTGCACTCTCTGCGGCACAAGGTAAAGCTTTAAAAACTCTTATAGATGATCTGAAAGCTTCTGTAGCTGCAGCTCTTGACTATAAGGGTACTAAAGATACTTATGACGCTCTTCCTACTGAAGGTAATAAGAAAGGTGATGTATGGAATGTAGTTGCAGCTCATGGAACTACTCCTGCTGGAACTAACTATGCTTGGGATGGAACTCAATGGAATCCTCTGGGAGGTACAATTGATCTTTCAGGCTACTATACAAAAACACAAGTAGATGATGCAATTTCTGCAGCAAAAACAGAACTAGAAGCAGCTGATACCGCTTTAGAAGGACAGATTACTACAGTTACTAATCAGCTTAATAACAAAGTTGATAAAGTCGAAGGTTCAGGTTTAATTTCTGATACTGATTTAAATCAAATCAGAACTAATAAATCTGACATTGAATCTTTACAAACATCTGTTGGAGGTAAACAGGAAGCTCTTACTGAAGGTCAGGCAATTTCAATTACAGAGGAAAATGTTATTGATGTTAAGTTAGATCCAGCTTCAAATGAAGCACTATCAAAATCAGCCGAAGGTCTTAAGTTGGATCTTAGTGGAATAAAAGGCTCAACTGTAAAAGTTGGAGTTTCCATTACTGGTGGTGCTGAAATTGGTGCAGATCAAACAATCGCTGCTGGTATGCAAGCGCTTAGTGATAGTATCCAAACTGCTGTATCAGGAGGTATTACATCACTAACAAGTCCTGATGAGACTATTACTGTTACAGGTTCAGGTACTTCTAGAGGTTTAGCTGTGAATATATCCAAACTAGTGTCAACAAGTTCAGCTATCCAAATTGGAGCAGATGGCAAACTTGATATATTTTGGACAGAGATAGATTAAATAATCATTCCTCCTCACTAATAATGGGGGGGGTTAATTTAAAAAAGTATGCAATTAAGTTTTCAAAAAATCGCGACAGTTCCTGCGAGTGGTCTTGTAGCAGGTAGAATTTATTTTGAAACATCAACAGGTATGATTAAAGTAGCAACAAGTGCTACTGCTGTTGATAAATTTGGTGATGGCGTCAAATCTGCAAGCTGGGATAAGAGTGCTAAAACCCTTAAAATTATTAATGAAAGCGGAGAAGAGATTTCTCTAAATCTATCAGATGTAGCCTCAGCTTCTGCAGTTACTACAGAGTTAGAAAAGAAGTTAAATATTGGAACACTTGGAGATACTCCAAGTACACAGAGTTATTATGGTCTAAAGGCACACGTGGGAGCGGAGAAACTTTCTGCTATAACTGCAGCTAAATCATATACAGACACTGAGATTGGCAAAATTCCTGCTGCTATTGTTTATAAGGGAGATGGTACAACAGTTACTCAATCTGAAGATACTACTGTTACATTTTCTGTTGGTACAATTTCTCAAGATAAGGTTTCAGGATTAACTACAGCTCTTAGTGATAAAGCTACTATAACTGCTCTTAATGCAGTTAAAGCTACAGCTGAAGCGGCAGCTCCTCAAGCTACAACATATACTAAAGAGGAAGTTGACAATAAAGTAGCTTCTGCCGTTGGTAGTGTTTATAAAATGAAGGGATCTGTAGATAATGCTTCGGCTCTTACTGCCCTTACAGGAGTTGTTATTGGCGATGTTTATAATGTAGTTGCTGCAGGTACTCTAAATGGAGAAGCTTTTGAAGCTGGTTCAAACTTTGTAGCAATTAAAGCTGGTGCAGGAAATCAAACAGGAATGTGGGATAAGTTAGGTGGAACAATTGATCTATCTGCTTATGCTAAGAAAACTGAAGTACCTACTTTAACTGCATTTAATGGTTTAACAACAACTGTTAATGGAAAAGTAACTGCAAATGCAAATATTACAGCAGGTACAAAGTGTAAGATTACCTATGATGCCAAAGGTTTAGTAACTGCTGGAGCAGATCTTACTGCTTCGGATATACCTACTTTAGCTATTTCTAAAATCTCTGGACTTGATACTGCTCTTGCTGGAAAAGTTCCAACTACAAGAACCGTTAATAGTAAACCATTATCAACTAATGTAGTACTTGCTGGTGCAGATATTTTAGTTGGAGGTGATGGAACATATAGTGAGAGTGATCTTCAAGCTGCAATTGAAGCAATGGATGGTAGAATTACTTCCGCTGCTGCTTCTGGCGTCCAATCATTTGGAGGACAAATTGGGGCTATTACTGTAGATACAGCTAATACTACTAATGGACAGGTTAAATTTAGCATGTCTAGTAATCAGCTTAAAGGTACAGTTAATGGTCTTAAGAGTGCAGCTTATACCGAATCAAGTGCTTATGCAACTTCTGCTCAAGGTACTAAAGCTGATTCTGCAATTCAGGCAGTTAATGGTACTGATTCTAATTATATCGCAACTAGTAAAAGTGGAACTACAGTAACAGTTACTTCTATGTTACAAGCTGTAGCTAGTGCAAGTTCAAGTGCTAAAGGTCTTGCTGAAGCCAGTGATGTAAAAGCTTATGTTGACTCTACTGTTAATTCTGCACTAACTTGGGCAGAATTCGAATAATATATTTGTAAAAGGGGATAGGGAATAATCCCTATTCCCTTTTATTTTTTTTTAATTTTTTTATTAGACTAGTTTATTATGGCAATTAAGAATAAATTCATACATTTTAAAACTAGGGCTGCTTTTAATGCTAATGTTCCAAATCCTGCATTAACCGCAGACGAAGGTAATACATTCTATAATTATACTACTTTTATTCAAGATACTAAAGAGATTTACACTCATGGTACTTTTTATAAAAGTAATACAACATGAGATATGTTAAAAATTACTGAAGATATTTCTTATGCTGCATTATTTAAAAACAATGCAAAAGTAGGAGATATAGTTCAGTTAGAAGGAGCTATGGATTTTATAATTTTTTCAGCAAGTATAGATAACTCATCATTTATGAGTCTTTTACAAGGTAGTACTAGTGATATTAATACATATGTTGCATATTACGATGATAGTACACAACTTTATATTTTTGATGAAGATAATTCGCTTTCTATAGCAAATAATAATAATATAAATTCTATAGTTAGAAGTTATGTAGAGGATACTTATATAACTGAAAAAACACTTGAAAAGTTACCTGCAGGAACAAATGCCTCTATTACTGCTACTGATTCTATTTTAAATGCATTTGCTAAATTACAAGGACAAGTAAATGCTAAAGCTAATACTTCTTCTATTCCAACTGCAGCTACAGTTACTCCTAAAGCATCTGGAACAGCAGCAGTTGGTACTTCAACTAAATACGCAAGAGAAGATCACGTTCATCCTTTACAAACAAATGTGGAAACTGCAACAAAATTAGCTACACCAAGAGTTATAGCAATAGCTGGAGCAGTATCTGGCAGTGCAACTTTTGATGGTTCTAGCAACGTAAGTATTAATAGTACATTAAATGGTTTTGATGCATCTAAAATTACTTCTGGAACTCTTAATGCTGATAGACTTCCTGAGATTCCTATTTCTAAAATTCCTGCGGCTGCATTAGAGAGATTATATGTAGTGGATTCTCAATCAGCTGCAATGGATTTAACTATAGAAGAAGGAGATGTTGTTCAGATTGGTTCAGGAGGACCTATGTACTTCTGTATATTAGCATCAGCATCTACTTTTGCAACTAAATTTAAGATGTTTACAGCTGGAACTGCATCTAGTGTACCTTGGTCTGGTGTAACTGGAGCTCCTACACTTTCATTACGTAGTCTTCAAGTAAATGCGGTTGGTTATCAGGTTTATTCTAATGTAGCAACATCTATTCCAATGATTTATGCCCCAACAGAAATTGGAACTTCGGGACAAATCCTTCAATCAACTGGAAATGGAGCTCCTAAATGAATAAATCAATCTGCCATTACTGCAGGACAAGCCAATCAGGTATTAAATCCATTTGTATTAAAAATAAATAATGGTAGTGCTGAAGACACTTCTGTTTATACATTTAATGGTAGTGCTGGTAAGGTTTTAAATTTTGTATCAGGAAGTAATATAATTTTAACTCCTACACAAAATAAATTAACTATATCTGCATATATACCTGTCGCAACCTCTAGTACTTATGGAGGAATTCAAATTGGATACACAACAAGTGGTAAAAACTATGCTGTACAATTAAATAATGGTAAAGCTTATGTAAATGTACCTTGGACAGATACTAACACAAATTATTATCCAACATCATTTACTTGGACTAATGGAACAACAGCAGGACCAACAGGTTCTTTGACTGGTTCTGGAATGAATGCTGTTTCATTCGGAGCAATTCCTTCAGCTTCTGCTACACAATCTGGTGTAGTAACTACTGGAGATCAAACTTTTGGTGGAATAAAAACTATAGATACTATTAATGTAACTAATATTAATGAAGCAACTCCAGGAGAAGGATTTTGAATTGGTTATAATACAGAGGGGGTAATTCGTATAGGAAAAGATGGAGATTATGATTTTGGAACTAGTGGAGGAACATATTCAGGAACTGCTAATACCGCTAAAAGACTATTGAACAGTTTACAGTTTAGTAATGGACAAAGTTTTAATGGATCGTCTGCAGTTACTATAGATTTACCTGAAATCCCTATTGCATTACCTAATCCATATGCACTAACAATTAATGGAACTTCATACACTGGTTCATCTGCAGTATCTATTAGTACTTCAAAACCTTTAAGTGTAAGAATGTTGACTAGTTCAACAGTTGATGCAGGATATAGTTACAGTTGTGGTACATCAAAAGCTATATCAACTTTAAATGGATTTTCTTCAACCAATCCTGATTCAGTTATTATAAGTAGTGCTAAACTTACATTTACTGCAAGTAATGTTATTAAAATGGATGGATTAGATGATTTATCTGGGACGTGATATATCTATTGCTTAAGTTATATGGCAAATAGCAAAATTGCAGTTAATGGTGCAGTATATGCTTAATGCTTTAAAATATATAAATTATGAGTGTAAAAATTTATGATAAAAAGCAAAAGAAATGGATTATTTTTCCTGGAACAATTGGTGCTCCTGGTAAAGATGCTTATCTTATTGCACAAGAAAATGGGTATACAGGCACTAAAGAAGAATATGCTAAAGTATTAACTGATATACCAAAAATTATCAATTCAATAGAAGAAGAGCCAACAGAAGGAAGTAAAAATCTAATTACTTCTGGAGGAGTATGACAAGCTATTGATAATGTACATACAACTATTAATAATCAGATAAAAAGTTCAATTGTAGATAATTTAGAGTCTCTTGCTACTGATAAATCATTATCTGCAAACCAAGGAAGAATCTTAAAAGAAATGATTGCTAATTTAGCTAATCTTCAAATTGAGATTGTTGATCAACTTCCAAGTGTTGGAGAGACAAATATTATTTATCTTGTTAAGAAATCTGGTTCTGCTCCAGATATACATGATGAATATGTATTTGTTGATGGAAAATGAGAGAAGATTGGGGATACAGAAATTGATCTTTCTAATTATTATACAAGAGACGAAGTTGACGATAAGTTAACAGGTTTTGGAGTAGGAGATGTAATTGCAGCAGAGGCATTTACTACAGCGGATAGAGTAATAACTTCTAATGGTCCAGGAAAAACTATTAAAGATTCAGGTATTTTAATTGGTAATTTAGCATTAAAATCATATGTTGATGAGAAAGAAATAGCTTGAGATAAAGTTACTGGAAAGCCAGAAACATATGTTCCTGCAGCACACACTCATCCTCTAGCTCAAATTACAGATGCAGGAGCTCTTGCTTATAAAGACAAAGTTGATGAATCAGATCTTAACTTTGATATACCTGAAGGAATTGTAGTTGATTCTTCTTTAAGTACAACTTCTGTTAATCCTGTCCAAAATAAAGTAGTTACTGAAGCATTAAATAATCGTTATACAAAGTCTGAAACTTATTCTCAATCCGAGATTGATGAAAAAATTGGTTCAGCAGGTGGTGGAGATGTAATGGCTAGTGGAAATCTTGTTTCTGATTATATCATAATTGGAGCAGGAACTAAATCTATCAAAAATTCTGGTCAGACGCTTTCTAATTTAGCATTAAAGAGTGAAATACCTTCTTTAAGTGGATATGCAACTCAAAGTTGGGTTACAAATCAAGGTTATTCTACAGAGAATACTTGAAGACCAGTTAAAGTTGGAAGTACAACTTTAAATGATAGTTCTACTACATTAACTATTGCTAATGGTACTGGTATTGGTCTATCATTTTCTAATGGAACTTTAACTATTACTAATAGTGCTCCTGGATCTTCATATACATTACCAGTAGCTAAAGATACTGTTTTAGGAGGAATTAAGACAGGATATACAGAGTCTGGAGGTGCTGAAATGGCCATATATGTCTTAGAGGATGGTACTGCTTATACTCTCTTAAAAGATACTACAGTTAAAACTGCTTTAGGCTTTACTCCAGCAAATGTTAACGATATACCTGAAATTCCTATCGCACTTCCAAACCCATATGCATTAAATGTTACTGCAGGAGGTTCAACTACAAGTTATACAGGATCTTCAACATCTAGTGTTAATCTAGATAGTATTTATGCAAAAAAACTACCTTCTGTAGACACTCCAGGTAAACCAGGATTGTATTTTGCTAGCAGTGGCTCTGTGAATGTAACTGAAGTATATGTTACAGAAGATAATCCTGATGCTATTATCTTAGTAGCGAATACGATTAATGTAACTTTCGGAGAAAACTATTATAAAATGGATGGAATTGATAGTTTATCTGGAGGAACCTATAAATGTTACTGTATAACTTATATTAAAGGTGTTGCTTTAGTTAATGGAGCAGTATATAGTAAATAGCTATGATAAAGATAATTAAAGAAATATTGTTAAAGATTATTGACGATATCGATACTGGTAATTCTAATCTTAGTTCAGAAGAGTGCGAAGAAGTAATTGAATATCTTTCTGGAATAACTAATAAGAATGAAAAACTTAGCAAGTATCAAGCATGTAAATACTTAAAGGTTAGTAGAGCGACTTTTGACAATTATGTTAAGGCAAAGAAGATTCCTAATGGTCGTAAACAAATAGGTTTTAAAGAATTATTCTGATATAAGAAAGATTTAGATAAATTTATAGAAAATAATTAGTAATGAGTTACTAATTATGGATCTTTGTAATCCCCTTAAGTTTAGAGACTTAAGGGGATTTTTTATTTTAATAGTAACGTTATGTTTTAGTCTTTTGCTATTGTAAATTTGTACTGTTGATCAACAAAACAAAAACAAAATGTTTAACAATTTAAGTATTTTTTAATATGGCAGAAGAAAAAACTTATGTGTTCGGTGAAGGCGCAGGTAACAATGGTATTTTATCTCTTTTAGGTCCTATGCTTTCGCAGAAGGGTGTAGATCCAAACGTTCTATTAGCAATGCAAGGCCGTAACAATGATGGTTTTGGAGAAGGTGTATGGTTCATCTGGGTAATTTTCTTGTTCTTCCTTATGGGCTGAGGAGGTAACGGATTTGGTAATAATGGTGCTGGTGGTTTAGGCAATCAGCTTAATAATGATTATGGTAGAGAGATGCTATTACAAGCTATTAATGGAAACGGAAATGCAATTAGTCAGTTAGCTACTACATTAAATTGCGATATTAATGCTGTACAGTCAGCTATTAATTCAGTTCAAAGTCAGATTCAGTCTGTAGGTAATCAGGTAGGTATGAGTGGACAGCAAATTATCAATGCTATCCAAGCAGGTAATTGCCAGATTGCATCACAAATTGCATCATGCTGCTGCGATGTTCGTACAGCTATTGAACGTCAGGGATATGAAGGTCAGTTAGCTACTCTGAACCAAACTAATACTCTTGGAAGTAAGATAGATCAGCAAACTACTCTTATTAGTGATAAATTTTGTCAGCTTGAAATGAGAGAATTGCAGAACAAAATCGATGCTTTACGTGAGGATAAATCTGCGCTTATCAATCAGCTTTCTCAAGAGCATCAAACAAATGCTATTCAAGCTTTCCAAGCTCAAACGATGGCTCCCGTGAACGCGGCTCTTCAAGATTTAAGTGCAAGACTAGGTGCAATAGAATGTAAACAACCAGCTACAGTAACTATTCCTTATATTCCAGCAATGGGTAATTTAGTTCCTGTAAGTTATAGTCAGCCTGTTAACTTTAGTGTTAGTCCTTATACTGCTTCATGTGGTTGCTAATAAATATATAGATTATGATTAATATTATTGATCCTTATTGGTGGAATTTAGGTCCAATACCTGTTCGAAACGAAGGACTTCCAAGAATTGATATTGGAGGTATTTATAAGTTATCCACTAATGCAGTAGCTCTTACAGAGAGCTCTGTTGATTATGGTATTAATCCTTGTTTATATAGTAAATTACCATGTGAGAGTATAGTACTGTTGACAATACACGCTGACGCACCTACTGGTGGCGAAGATTTACCTGTATTAGTAGGAGTTCCTAGTGGAGCTTCAACAATATCGAGTGGAGACACTACAGGAAAAACTAAAATCAGTGTTGTAGATAGTCAAGGTTCTAACGTTACTGGTTCAAATGTACAAGGAAATACCCAACGTCTAGCGTATATCAATAAGAGTACGGGCGTAATAAGATTTTTAGAGTTTACTAACCCAGCAGCATAAGCTGCTTAGCAAATAATTTGTAATATATGTTTTCAAACTTAAGGCCAAATAGTCAGATATATATTTTATATAAAGACGCATCTCCACGTTTAGATGTTGGTTCTGTTGTAAGTGTTTCAATGCCTGTCCCTAAATATCCAATTCAACCGATGTTCGGACAGCCACAAGAGATGGTTGTTGATATTACCGTTAAGGTTAATAACCAAGACGTTACATATCAAAAAATTCCAGCTAATTTAGATATTGCAGATTTTAATAACAGTAATATAGTATTATCTGATAGTAGAGAAGCGATGAATGCAGAGATTGGCAGCCTAAAACAAAAAAGTGCAGCCATTATAAGTAGTGTAGATTTCCACAAAGAAATGATAACCTGCTTTGATCGCATTTTAACAGAATTAAATCCAGAACTTGCAGAAAAACAACAGCAACAATCTGAAATAAATTCCTTAAAAGATCAAGTAGGAGAAATGTCTAAAAGTATTACTGAATTAATGGAATTAAATAGAGAATTAATGTTACAATTAAAAAAGGAGTAATATATGAGAGTGTGGGAAATTAGAGAAGGCCGCGACAGAGAAATGGACTACAGAATGGGTATGCGTGATAAGTCAGAAAAAATGGAAAAAGCTGAAAGAGAAGCATACGAATGTGGCTATGAAGACGGATACGAAAAAGCTATGGAAGAAATGATGGGAGAACGATCAGGTTATAGATCATCTTATCGTTCTGGATATCGTGGAGGTCGGTAGTTATGAAAAGAGATAGACTAGATATTAGAGACAAAATGCCTTCAGGAATGGAAGAATATCTGGCACAAAACGGATGGCATTTTAATAAAAAGCTATGTGATTGAGCTGTATCTAAAATGCGCAAAAGAGGAGCTAATGGAAAGCCTGAAGAGGTAACATTAACTCCTAAAAGCGAATTAGAGCAATTGTTTAGAAACTATGGAATAAAAGTAGATAATTGTGTAGGATACGATGTAATGTATGTATACCATATGGCCAAATCAGATTTTTTTGAATCATCTATTATTAGCGAACAGTATTTATTACAGTTTGTTAAAGATTACTTAGATGATATAGATGGATATGATGGAAAGGCTCTAACAAGATTTTATGCAGACTGCATAGGCTCAGGAACTCCAATAATGTGAGAAGATATGATCTAATATGGTAGTACAGAACATTTATTTGGAGGATTGAGATTGGCACGTAACTGTATATTATGCAGTAGATACTTATTATACAGATGAAATTCTAGAAGAATTAGAACTAATAGGATGTAGTTGATCTGAACTTGTAAAAGCAGAAAATTTATTAAGAAGTAACCAATATAATATAGGAATTACCTATTCAAACTTCAAACATAAATGTTCCATTGTAGTTATTGGATTGACAACATCTGCTGAAGAATTTCAAAATACATTTGATCATGAAAAAGGTCATTTAGCAATGCATATTAGTTCAGCATTGAAAATTAAACCATATGGAGAAGAATATCAATACTTAACAGGTGAAATTGGTCAAAGTATGTTTAAAATAGCTAAAAGATTTTTATGTGATGATTGTCGTCAAAAGCTAGTCATAGAAATAAAAGAAATAGATAAAAAAGATTAATTTTTACAAGATATGCCGCAGAAATGTGGCATTTTTTGTTTATATACAATAAATTAGATAAAAATTTGTTTATTTATTAAATAATCTATAACTTTGCAAATACAAATTAAAAATATGAACTAATTGAATAAAACTAAAATGAAAAAAATTGATTTAAATGTAGCTACTCGATTAATGTTACTGATGAATCTTCCTGAGCAAGGTTCTGTAACTGAAATGATTTCAAAAAGAAATGTTCGGAAAAAGATTGACTTTTCAAGTGAGGAAGTTGAAGCATTGAAGATTGAGAATAAAGATGGTAGAATTGTATGGTCTCCTGAAAAGGAACTATTAACAGTTGAATTTACAGATAGTGAAATTGGATTCTTAAAGTCAATTATTGAAAAGCTTGATAAAGCTGGATCTATTACTGATAATATCTTAGACTTTGTAGAAGCTATTCAAAGTGAGAATTAATATAAAATTTATTCTATTTTATTTGGAAATTAGAAATTTATATATTATATTTGCTGCGAATATTAAAACACATTAATAATCAATTAATAAGGAAAAATAAGAATTATGATTATCGACGGACAAAATCATTGGGATAATCTGCTAGAACCAGATGATTCTGACACAAAAACTAATCTCGAAGGAGATACAAATCCTGATAACCAAAATGATCCAACTCCTGAACCAATCCCTAATGACACTAACTCAGATCCTGAACCAAAAGATAAAGATCTTGATGTATTTAGTGAATTCTTAAAAGGAAGAGGTTTAAGAGATGGAAAAACATTAATTTATCAAGATGAAGAAGGTAATGAACAAGAAGTAGATTTCAATACTTTAGATAGGGAAGAACAACTAAATATTTTAAATGAATTAGCAAAACCTGACTTAACTGAAGATGAAGTTCATACTATTGAGTACCTTCGTAACAACAATCTTACAATTCAAGATGTTGTTGAATACTATTCTCAAAAAGCAGTACAGGACTACATTAATCAGAATGGACCTGTTAATAAAGCTTATTCTGTAGATGACTACTCTGATGAAGAATTGTATATTGCCGATCTTAAATCTAAGTTTGAAGGTATGACTGAAGAGGAAATTCAAGCAGATTTAGACTTAGCAAAGAGTAATGAAGACTTATTTAAGAAAAAGGTAGAGACAATTCGAAACCAATATAAAGCACAAGAAGATAAAGCAGTAGAAGATGCACAAAGAGCTCAAGAGGAACAGTATAACGCATTTAAATCAACACTTGAGGAACAGTTAGTAAATTTCAATGAAATCTCTCTTGACTATCAAGATGAAAAATCTGATAGTTTACAAATTGAAGATCACGATAAACAAGAGATCTTTAGTTATATTCTAGATCAAGATGAAAATGGAGCTAGCCAGTTCTTTAAAGATTTAAATGATCCACAAGTTCTTGTAGAGCTCGCTTGGTATCGTCTCTTTGGTAAAGATGCTATTTCAGGTATTTCTCAGTATTATAAGAGTTTAATTAAGGAAACTAGGAAGCCCGCAGCTCCTAAGAATGAGCCTCCTAAACCTTCAACTGTAATACCTACTAATGAAGAGAAAAATAAATCAAATCCAGATAAATCAATCGCGTCATTATGAGATGACGAATTATAAATAAACAATTAAATTAAACAATATGAGAATTTCTAGTTTTAGTACAGTACGTCCTCAGATGAGTTCAACTCGTACATATGAGGATTTTTACAAATTTTTAGGTGAAAAACCTGCACGTCTTGGTATTGTATCATCACTTTATGAGCAGTATACCGCATCGTACCTTACTGAATCTCTGATGAATATATATACAATGGAAAAAGACAAGAAAAATAGTTTCCAAAGTATTAATTCATTTATGGTAGAGTGGGACATTAATGTAGGATTTATTAAGAGAATTCCTTTCCTACAGGTTCCTGATGGCGATGGTGCTCAGGGTACTGATATCATCTTCCACTTCCCTGAAAATTATTATCAGAGAAATGACGTAATGATCATCGAAGGATCACGTCAGCAAGTTATCTTCCTGTCACGTCCTGTTCGTAGATCAGATAGAGACTGGGAGATTGTAGGTAAACTACAAGATTCAGATTACAATGCTACTCTTGATGTTGAATTCTGCCAGCCAGGTATGAAGACTCGTTTCTTAACGAACTATCAGCCTGAAATGCATGAGGAAGGATACGTTAAGTATCAGTCAAATGTTGAAAAGCATCGTACATTTATTGCAACACACCGTGCAGATGTAGACTACACTGCTAAGTATCGTGCAATGGAGGACGTTTTCATTCAGATTGGTAAAGGAACAGAAAGTGATCCTGTTTACAAAATGAATGCTGCAGAAAAAGATTGTCTTGATAGCTTCATGGCTGCTCGTGCAAATGCACTGCTTTGGGGTAAGACTAACGTAGATAAGAATGGTAAACCTAAGATCTTTGATCCTGAAACAGGTGAGCCTATTATCTCTGGCGATGGTATTATTCCTCAGATTGAGCGTTTCGCAGGTAAATATGTGTATTCAAAGATGACTAATAAAGTTATGAATACCGCTATCCTTGCCATGATCGCTAAATCAAATAATCCTACTGGCAATAAATATATCTTTATTTGCAATACTCCTATGTGGGCTGAAATTCAAGATAGTCTGTCAGGATATCTTCGTGACTGGAAGACTGTTGGTACATTCATGTTCTCTAAGGGTGCTAATGATTATATCAAAGTTGGTGCAACCTATAACTCATACGAGTATGCAGGTAATACTGTAACTTTCAAAGTTGACCGTGCTCTTGATATCGAATTCCCTGAGAAGAAATATGGTATCTTCCTTGATCTGACTGCTGATGCTGCTAGTGGAAAACCCGCTATTGCAATGTTCACATTCAAGAACAATGAGTTCTGCCATAACTGGTTAGAGGGTGTTGGTCGTAGAAGTGGACGTGAAAGTGGTCCTGTTGCAAGCCCAGTAGCTGCAACTAAACTTATTGACTGGGGTTATGCTGGTGTTGGTGTATTCAACCCATATCGTAGCTTTATCTTAGTTAGTGAAAAGTAATATAAAAAGATAGAATAGAATATTAGTAGGCTTCTCCTTCGGGAGAAGTCTACAAAATATTTAAAACTTAGATATCATTATTTGGTATAGATAAATTTAATAAGAATAAATATGAATAATATAGTAACTTTAAGAAATGTATATGGTAAGGAAAAAGCACATTGCTTTATTAATCCTTTAAAACAAGCAAATGGTTCAAACTATCCTTTTGTAAAAAGAGTTCGTCAGGTAGACGCTAGTGGAGATACAGAAATGATCTTAAGTGAAGCAGAAATTAATAGTCCTGATAGTAATTACTTTATTAAGGAAGATGAACGAATAGAGATTTATGATGGTAAAACGTTTGATTTAGATAATCCTCTGGAAAGAAATATTTGGACTTGCATTAAAGATTCATTCTTAATTGCACCTGAAAGAGATTCTAAAGATTCAAAAGGTAATCTTTTAATTGACGGAGGTCCAAAACGTTATGGTCAAGCTGAATTCTATGTAGAAAGACCTGGAGTTGAGTCTGAAAAACGTATCGAACGTATGAAGCTTGTAACAAAAGCGTTCACTTATATTGAACAAGATTCTGCTAAAGGAAGACTTACCAAAACAAGGTTACTTGGCAAATCAATGAGAAATGCTCCTGATTCAGATGTTCAGGACTATTTATATCAAAGAGCGGAAAAAGATCCAATGGTTGTTATTGACCTTTATACAGGATCAGATACAGCACTTAAACTGCTGCTTATTGACGCAAAAGAACAACGTGTTATCAACCTTCAAAGCGGAGTTTGGATGTATGGGGATGTTCGTCTAGGTACAACTGATGAATCTATCTTACTCTTCTTGAAGATTCCTGCAAATAAAACTATCTACGAGGGTATTACATTAGAGACATATCCTGATCTTCAGAAACTAAGTTTAAAAGAACCTATAGAGGAAAAATCTGAAGATAAAGCTGAGGAAAAAGTTGAGAAAACGGAAAAGAAGAAAAGCAATAAATAACAATATATAATGACTATTAGACAAGCATATGAATACATTTTAGTTGAATGCAACAAGGTGAAAGCTCCTCAAGTTTTACTTGAGGACTTCATATACTTGTTTAATAAAGCAATTCAACAATATATAAACGGTGTATATAACAGAAGCGAATACAATCAACAAAGTTCAGATGACTTAGGATTTTTACAAACTACATCAGTAATTAAAGTAGGTAAAATTGCTCCAAGACAGGAATTCAATGATACTGTTTGAGAGTTAGAATTACCTAAAGATTACTTACATATGTTGAATTGTATTGCAGAATTTACAGGTAGTGATTCAAATAAATCCAGATGTGGAGATGGAGTTGGTCGAACAATTACATCAACATGTCAGAGGTTAACTGCAGATCTTTATGCAGGTATTATTAATAATTATTATATGAGGCCATCACATAAAAAGCCTTACTATTATATTATTAATCATAATGATAATAACACTGAACCTCTAAGAAATTCAGAAGTTATTCCAACGAATTTAACCATGGATACAGAGATTCAAAACGGATCTTATCAGCCTGGATGAGCTGATTCTGAATTAACATATAGAAATGAAGTGTTTTTAAAAGAACAATACAATAGAATTTCGAATCAATCTACTGTAAAATTGGAAATTCATAGCGGTACTTCTACATGAGCTTTAAATAAAGTTTATGTAACATATTTGAAGTCTCCTATGTACGTTTCCATGACCCAAGACAAGAATCTTGAAATTGAAGATAATTCTCAAGTCTTGGAATTTCCAGATTATGTTTGCTATGAGATTATAAATATAACAGTTAGATTACTGTTAGAGAATGCTAGTGATCCAAGATTACAAACGAACATTCCAATTAATCAAACTATAGCAGTTCCTGGAAATAAATAAATTTATTAACTTAAAAATTAAAAATTATGTTTGATTTTCAAAAAGAAGTAATAATTAATTCAAACCTGCTTGACGATGGTGTAAATCCTCGTTTTATGGTTATGGATGGGCCTGTTAAATTATTTCGAGTATTACGTTGTGCAGACTATAGAAAAGAAGGCTTAGTCGAAGGAGTTATTTACAAAACTCCAGCAGAAAAAGGCCAAGTCGCTAGTGCAGCATTTAATTTACCTACGAAAGAAGGTACTTATAGAGTAGTAATTGGTATTACTCTAATCGGTAAATACCTTGCAGATTACGCTATGCCTTGGTCAAATTTTGGTAAGGCTGTACTTGCTGAATTTGAGGTTTCTGCTGAAGATTTAGGAAAGACTAAAGAACTTCAGGAAAAAATGATTAAGACTATCGAAATGGCTATTCCTGAAAACTACAGATATGTAAGAGTATCTGCAGAAGATTCAGGCAAAGTACTTGTAAGTTGCACTGATTCACATCAGGTCATTACTGTAGCTGAACTTCAGGAACAAAGAGGTATTAGTTGTCCTGATAGTTGCACTGAGAAGCAATATGTAACGGTTGATGAGGCTGTAGAAGTAACTAAGAATAAAATGGAAATTGGTACTGCTGCTTGGCTTCAGGAGAATCTACGTTTCCCAAGTTATCCTAATATACGTTATGCAGCTCTCAATGAAGAGGAGTATCCAGTAAACGGAGGTTTGTATACTCAATTCTCATTCTTATATTGCATGCCTCGTAAGGGGCTTCATGGACAGGGAACAGTAGGACAAGCTCTTAAATCAGTTACGACACATACGTTCTATGTATTATCATCACTTGTTGATAAGTTTGAAGAGGATCTGAAAAAAGTATTTGGAGACGATTCAATTAAAGTTGTTAGTCCTGATAATACTGAATTAATTAATATCGAATTCGTATCTGCACTTAAGGTTTCAGTACAGGATATTAACGAAGGAAAAGCAATAATTAAAGCAAATGTATCTGGTCCCGCTGTTAGTCCAAATCTTATTAAATATTCAATTAAAGAAGAAGATAGTAAGTATCAAATCGATAACGATGGTAAGCTTACTGTAAAAAAAGGACAAACTGCAGCAGAAGGTGATAAGTTTACAGTTAAAGCCTCTTATGGTAATGCTGTAGCAGAACAAGAGTTTACAGTAGGAGCTTAATACTCCTTTTAACATATATCACTAGAAGAAGGCAGGGCGGGGTAATTTCCCTGTCCTGCCTTTAATTTTTAAACTGAAGTTTATGACAATAGAAGCAATAGCAAGTGCTGTATATAATAATACAGTAACTGGATTAGCAGGAATCACTTCAAATCCAAAAATATCTGTAGAGCAACTTCAGGATGAAGTAGTAGCTGAACGTAATCAGATAATGAGAGAATTTCTTTTAAAAGGAATTTTAACTTTAGACGAATTATTTTTAGCAATTAATTGTATTGAAGTTGATTGTGATTATATGTCAAAATGTTGTGATTTACAAGTTGGAGAAAAAGCATTACATTTTGAAATCCCACCAATTATTTATATAAATGGAATTGATACAATAAGATTTGTTGGCAGTATAGATAGGCATACTCGTTATAATATTTATACAGATGAAACTTATAGATTTCATAAGTATAGGAAAAATAAGCCAGGAAGTCCATATGTTTATATAGACACTGCAATTAATTCTAATGGTAATATGGACGGATATATTTTTAATGTTCCTTTTGTGAAATATATATCTGTAATTGCACTATTCTTAGATCCAAGAAAGCTTTTAGAATGAGATTGTTGTTCTGAAAACCCTGAGGTATATCTAGATTGTGGAATTTTATCTGATGAAATTATTAAAAGAATGACTGAGAAATATATTCGCTGGTATCGTCAACTTGCAACTCCTGTTACGCCTAACGATCAAACTCCTAAATAATTATGAAGTTAAATAATATAAATTCTGTATATTCTCTTGCCAATATATTATATGGGGTTACAATAAATCCTGATAATTTTGAGGATATAGTTTTAAATGGTTTACAGTTAATAGGTAATAAACATTCTAGAATGTATAGATATGTAGGAGATACTACAAATAGAATACTAGAATTACCTTGCAATTTATCTTTTATAGAATCTGTAACAATTCCATTTGAAGACTTTCAATCTACTTCAGACACTAGTATCTTCCCATTAGTTCAAAATGCTTATTATGAAAGATATAATGAAGCTTGAAAATGGAATAAAGATCCATTATACCAATCAGGAAAACTATTAAATTATAATGAGATAAATAATGCATTAGAGTTTGATAGAGATTATTCGAATGTATCTGTACTATATCATGGTGTAATTGTAGATGATGATGGACTTCCACTTATAACAGATAAAGAATTAACTGCGTTAGCTGCATATGCTGCATATATTGATTTATATAAAAAGAGTCTTGTATTAAGAGATAGTAATTCTTTTCAAATGGCTCAAGCAGTTAAACAAGAATGGTTAAGAGCTTGTAGTGATGCTAGAGTTCCTGAACATATCTCGCAAAATGAAATGAATGAGATTCTTGATGCTCGTACACGTTGGGATAGAAAGCAATATAAGAAATCATTTAAACCTGTTAACTAATGAATAAAAAAATGTTTCCTCATGGTTTTAACTCTAGGGAACTATATAATGGGTTAAATCCTAAATTATTAAAAGGAAGATGAGTAAAAAATAGATATAAAGATCGTAAGAATCTAGCTGCTAAGATTTTTGATGACTGTTTTTATGAGATCTTATTGGATATTATAAATAATAATGTTACCTTTGTACTACCTCTGCGTTTTGGGAATTATGGAGAAATTTCTATGAAACAAATTGCAGATGAAGACTTTAAACAAGCATATAGAAGAGGTAAATTTAATAATATTGATTTTGTATTATCTCAATTTACAGGAAACCAGCTAGTATATAGATATATGAAGCATAATAAAGAAACTATGGAAAAACCAATCTATGTTGATAAATATCTTAAAAAACTCATAGATCAATATACTGAAGAAGCAAAAGTGTACTATTAATTATGATTAAAGAATTAGACGATTATTTAGGTATTATACAAGAAAAATATCCAAAGATCTCAAAAGATGAGTTAAAAAGAGTTATAGAACACGGTTTTAGTAGTTTTCATTTATTAGCTAAAAGTGGAGCAGATGTAGTTTTAGGAAATCATAACTATACTGCTTTTTGTGGAAAGATGTTTTTTGATGATTATAAAAGAGTTAGATATAATAATATTAAACATCGTATTAAATTAAGACTGAAATATAAGTACGCTCAAGAAGTATATAACGGAGCGTACTATTTCGGTCTAACTGAAGCTGAGTGAGAATTTTATAAAACTCAGATAACTTCAAAGCGTAGATCTAAAATAAAGTTTAGAGATTTGAAGTTATATAAAATACAAGAAGAGTGTTATTTAGATAGATCTAGAACACATTTCTTTAAATTATACTATCCAATTGATGTTGGATGGACATTTTTAAAAAGTGAAATCACAACAAGAAACTTTGAATATATAGCATATAGAGATGTAAAAAATAAAATAATAATGATTTAATATGGCAAAAGAAGAAATAATAGGGTCTCCTAGAAGAAATTTAGTTTTTGAAACTAGTGGGGTAATAAGAGTAAAAGTTGGAGATAAATATTATAAGTTAAATTATGATAAAGAAACAACTGATGATGAAGACGAAGAATCTATAGAGTCTAAAATTATAATTGTAGACGATATATTATTATATGAGACAGGGCAGTATGAATATCCTGGAGATAGAAAAATAATCTTTGCATTAAACGGAGGAATTTATTATACATTAGATAATAGTTATTTTAGTTTTAGTGATTCTCAAAATTCAGATGCTTCTCTTGAAGGGAATATAATATTTGATAATACTGTAATATTTAATGGAACCCCTCCATTTAAATTAAGTAGTTCAGAAGTTATAAGTAATCTTAATGCACAGTTTATTGATGGGCATAGTTGAAATGATATTCAAGCATTATTAAATAAACAGAACATCTCTTTTAATACATTAGAAACTACAGATGGAAAATTTATAGCTGAAGATGGGAAAGTTACATGTAATACAGTAGTTTGTAGTAATGCTAATATTAAAAAACTTAGTTTTGAAACTCTTTCTGGAAATATCTCAATTGGAGGAAATATAAGTGTTACAGCAAGCGAGCTAGATATTGATGGAAATCTATATGATCTTGGAATAAATATTTTACAGCTTCTATATAAATTATATTCTGTAAAAGGAATAAATACTAGTAAGACTACATTCGTTGAGTTTGCTAAAGATCTTGTAAAATCTGTAAATACAAGTTATAATTGACAAACTCCATCAACATATACCTCTCATCAATTAGATTTTGATAAACAACTTTTATCAGAATCTTTTTATTGGGAGCCAATAAACATTGAATCTTGAAAGAATATTTCGTGCATACCATTATCTGTTGCAGATAATTATTATATAGATTCTGAAGAAATTACAGAAGATACAGAAATTACTGAAAGTGCAGAAAATATTGCACGTTTATCTAATCTATATAATGAGATTATAACAAAAATTTACATTATTCCAGAGGAAAATAAATCTACATTTAATGGTGTCGTTTTAAAATTATATATAGATTCAGGATTTGTTACTCCTGGTACAGAGGGAGAATTAATTATAAATGAATACAAAAAAGATACATCTGAGGAGATTGAGAATATTAGTGCAAAGTTCATAGTCACAGGTATTAATAATGACGAAATATATGTACATACTACATACATTTCAGATAAAGCAAGCTTTCTAGCTCTTTCTTCAGAATCTATTGGGTTGTATGCATATTCAGAAGCTGAGAATCTAACTTCAGATACTGAAGAACAACCGTTTACCTCAATTAATGTACAATATTATCAAGAGCCTGAAGAAACTTCAGAGTATTATAATATTATACTAGAAACTAATCCTGAATCTATCGGTTTTTATCAAACTAGTAATACAGTTATTGGAAATTTATCTGTAATATCAGACGATATACTAAATCCTTCTGGAATAGGGATTTATAGTGATAACTGTTATTTAAATAACCCAACTATATGCCTATACAATAGTGCTGAACAAAAGAGTTATCTTAAAATATCTGCTTTAGGAACATCATTCGTTGGAATAAACGATGCTCAAGAAAATTGAATTAGTATCGAAAATACAGGCAAATGTAGTTTGAAGAGAGGCAATCTATATAATATTAATAACTATGATACTTTTTGTAAGTTTGGGCCTTTAGTTGTATATGAAGACGGTTCTGCAACTTTAGGAAGTGGAGATACTCAAATTACTATATCTGCATCTGGAGAAGTTAAGATTCCTTCTGCAGCAATAACTACATAATAACTATGAAGAACAAATTAAATCAAATAAATCAGTTTAATGGAGGAATGATAAAGGATATAGAACCATTAATGGTTCCAAATACTGTAATGACTGATTGTTTAAACGGCACTTTAATTACTTATAATGGTAATGAATTTGCCTTACAAAACGATATGGGTAATTATGGGTTTAAAAATGGAGCTTTGAGTAATGGTTTTGTTCCTGTTGGAATGAAAGAACACCAAGGAGTATTATATATTATTTCATATAATCCAATTGACGACAAAGTAGAAATTGGAAGTTTTCCATCACAACAAACAATCTTTACCCCAATTGTAGATAATAAGGATGCTACAATTGAGGATATTATTATTGATAAAACATCTTTATATAAAGATTTAGAAGGTGAAACTAAAATCATACTTCTTAGTAAAGATCCTAATTTTTATTTAAATCCAGGAGATAAGTATCTTCTTATATATGAAAATTTAGATGAATATTCCTTTAAGGAAGCACTTGAACAGTTAAACAATAAATACTATAGACACTTAGTTCCTTATATTCTTACAGATGAAAATAAATTGTATAATATAGATGGGCTTCTTGAATTACAAGTCGATAAATCCACAACTAATAGAAGTGATTGGATTCCTGTATCTTGGGATATTCCTGGTTGGCTTGCTGTAAAGTTTAGTATTACGGTTCCAGAACAATTTAATATATATTTTGATAAAAGTAAGATATATGTAGATAATAGTGATTCAAATGCTATAAAAGTTTATCCAGGCGGAGATCTTAGAGTACAAACTTATTGGAATCTTGTAAATTATGCTGATGGAGATTTAGATAAGATTCAAAATAATTTAGTATATTTTTTACATGATTATGATACTTTAGATGAAAAAAATATAAGTAAATTATCTCCAATAAGTCTAGAGCCTAATCAATTAATATCTTATAATAATTTCCAGTCTATAATATTTAATACTATTGAGGCAAAAACGCTTGG
>ULSI01038443.1_pt1 | contig 101541 bp, 88 predicted proteins | sample 1956211 | NCBI WGS metagenome assembly ULSI01 (sample SAMEA4835704, study PRJEB28245) | human gut metagenome | biome: gut microbiome; material: fecal sample | place: Denmark | collected 2008 | reverse complement strand
GGTGCGTTATTGAGGTTAGCGAACGGTCGGGAATAAACAAAGCGTTAATTAATAAAAGCGGTCACGGCGGCAAGCTGTGACCGCTTTTGCATAATATCAAAATTCGATATTGAAAGGCTTACTATGGAACGCAGTCATATAGACGTGAGATTTGCTTATGAATATGGCGATAAATCGCTTCCGAAAATAAAAGAACTTGTTTGCGAAAAACCGGACAGCCAAAAGAAAATAATACTGGAATATCTGAGAGAGCATTGTGTAATCTGCTGTCCCGGTACAGAGCGTGACATTATAAATCCCGACGAAATTATCGGTTACGGAAACATCTATTCGGATGGGCTGTACTACTGGACTGATGTTTTTACAAATTATGTAGACAAATACAATGTTCCTGTTCCGGCTGAATTCAGAAAGCGTATAATGAGCAATTACGAGTCAAGACGTAAACGTCATATGTTACTCAGAATGGTGAACCGTCTCGAAATATACAATGAGGCGGCTTATGACAAACGGTACAGAGTGTGTATTCACAGAAACGGTCTTATTGAATACAGAGATTTGTTCCAAAGCAATGATGACATTCTGTTTCGGATAAATAAATAAACGGCAGGTCATATTATTAACCCGGCGGCTTCTGAATTGTTTTGCTATGATTCCGATAATCACGGTAAAGCACTTATTGACGGATACCACTGGAAACTGACTTTTATGCAAAACGAAAGAATCATTGATATAATCGAGGGAATAAACGGAGAGGATAACCGGAGATATAATCAAATAAAGTCGGTAATAGAATTTGCGGAACGGTTTATTCCATATGACTTAGGTTCAGCTTATATGTGTATAAATTAAAAGCACTTTAGACTTCATAATATATCAACAAAGTTCGGTAAGCATCCGGCAATCACTCTCACTATAGTTGAATTCTTCTCAACAAACGAGCTATAGACAAATCTGCTGAAATCGAATATTATTATAGCAGGAGCTCCAAATGAACAGTACGGAGGAAAACACTATGCTAAATCTAGGGCTTAAACTTGGCGAAAACCTAAAGAAATTCCGATTACAGCGTGAGCTTACACAGGAACAGCTTGCTGATGTTCTAGGTGTGTCGGCACAGGCAGTGAGCCGCTGGGAGAACGGAACGACTTATCCCGATATAACGCTATTGCCGACTATTGCGAGCTACTTTGAAATTACTCTTGACGAGCTTATGGGAATGGAGAATTGGAGGAGCGAGGAACAGCTAAAAGAATTGCTCGGACAGCTTGAAGAGAATGGCTCAAAGGGCTTGATCTATGAGAATATTCTGCTACTGCGTGATGCGGTAAAAACCTATCCTACAAATTATGAGCTTCAATTCAGGCTTGTCAATCAACTGGCATTCTGTGAATACAAAGACGGTCGGGGATTGTCCGAAGAAGAAAAAATCAGCTTCAATCGTGAGGCTGCCGAAATAGGAAATCGTATTTTATCGCATTGCACAGACGGTGCGATTATTAACCAAACAACTCAGCAGCTTTGCTATATCTATTCAAGTCTCGGAGAAAAGGAAAAGGCGATTGAATACGCTAAGAAGCTTCCCAATATAGGATGTACCGATACAGTAGTTCTCGGGGATTTATATGAGGGAGAACAGCAGAAAACACATCTGAAACGTGCAATAAAGTGGTATACAAGTATATTTTGGTGTGCGTTAATAAATCTGGCTGACCTCGGATACAGGAATGAAACTATGTCCGATGCGGAAAGAATAGAAATAATGAAAAAGGCGCTTGCGATTCTTGAACTTGTATTTGATGACGGCGATTATCTTAATTACAGCGGTACAGTGTCAATTACGCATAGGTATATTGCTGATCTGGCTATGTCTGAGGGCGATTATGAGCTCGCGTTATCAAGTCTTGAAAAAGCGGCTCAATTTGCTGTAATGTCAGATACGCTACCCGAAAATGCACGGCACACATCTCTGCTTGTAAACAATCTCGAATATGGTCCGTTCAATACTATCAAGAATTACGATTTCACGGACTGCAAGGAATTGTACGATAAAATGCAGGCGGACAGATATAACGCTATCCGTGATGACAAGCGGTTTATTGCCGTTCTTGAGAAAATCGGCAGATATTGTTGACAGTCCGAACAAAGAAGTAAAATATAACGGGTATCGGAAATTTACCGATACCCGTTTTGCGTATTTACTGCCTGTCGATCCTCACATCATACCGCCTTAGCCAATATTCTATCTGCAAGAGGTAGGCGAAAATCTGCGGCGATGTCATAAGCTGACCGTACCAATTTCCCTCAAACAGTGTCGGATCGTCGCACAGCCGTAACAGCTTTTCACGGCTGACGATCTCGGTAAGGCGGCAATTCTTGTCGGCAAGCACCGCCCTCATCCTGCGGATAACCTCGGCAAGATAGGTCGGGTTGTGGGTCTTGGGATACGGCGATTTCTTGCGCCAGAGTACATCGTCGGGCAGTATGCCTTTCATCGCACGGCGGACAATGCCTTTCTCCCTGCCGCCTGCCGCCTTTATCTCCCACGGAATATTGAAAGCGTAACGGGCAATTCTGTGGTCGCAGAACGGCACTCTGACCTCAAGCCCATGAGCCATACTCATTCTGTCCTTGCGGTCAAGCAGGCATTGCATAAACCAATAGAAGTTCAGCATAAACATCTCACGCATACGTCTGTCCTTGCGGCTGTCGGTGTCGAGATATTCGGTGTTCTTCAGCGTTTCGTTACAGCAGAAGTTTACATAATCATTCGGGTCAATGTCGCCCAGTATCCCGTCGCAGAGCAGATCCGCACGGGATGCGGTCGAGCAAGCCCACGGGAAGCCCGGTTTGTAGAGAATTTCCTCGTTGTGATACCACGGATAGCCGCCGAAGATTTCATCGGCGCACTCACCGCTCAGAGCAACGGTGAAATTGCCCTTGATAGCCTTGCAGAACAGGTACAGAGAGCTGTCCACGTCTGCCATTCCGGGCAGGTCACGGGCATAGGTTGACAGCTCCAGAGCGTCGGTCAGAGCGGGCGTATCGACCTCGACATTTATATGCTTGGAGCCGATGAATGCTGACATTTTCCGTATCCACGGTGCGTCCATATCGGGCTGGAATTTACTGCTGTGGAAGTTCTTGTCGTTGTCCTTGTAGTCGATAGAATAGGTGGTGAGCTGTCTGCCGTTTTGTTCAAATTCTTTGGCGGCGACTGCGCTTATGATACTGCTGTCAAGGCCGCCCGAAAGCATAGTGCAAAGCGGAACATCGCTGACAAGCTGACGCTTTATAGCATCGGTCAGCAGGTAGGCTATGTGCTGTTCGGTTTCCTGTTCGCTTTCCTTATGGGGAAGGGCGTGGAGCGACCAGTAGGTGCGCTTTCTGAGACCGCATCGGCAGTACATGGCGCACTCGGCGGGGCGAAGCTCCCTGATTCCTTTGAATACGCCGCTTCCCGGCTTTCGGGCAGGACCTAAAAGCATTATCTGAGCTATGCCGTCACGGTCGATGACAGGCTCGATCATCGGGTGGGCGAGGAGTGTTTTTATCTCGGACGCAAAGATAATGCCGCCTGCGTATTCGTAGTAAAACAGCGGCTTCACGCCGATTCTGTCACGGGCAAGAAAGAGCTGTTTTTCCTTTTCCTGCCACACAGCAAAGGCGTATATCCCGTTTAGCTTGTCAAGGCAGGCTTCGCCCCAGGTAATGTAGGCGTTCAGAAGTACCTCGGTGTCACTTGCCGTAGTGAATGTTACGCCTGCGGATTCAAGCTCCGAGCGTATCTCAGCGGTGTTGTACAGCTCGCCGTTATAGACGATAGTGTAGCTGTCGAGGGCGGTTTTACGGGTCATCGGCTGAGCGCCGCCGGCGGGGTCTATGACGCTAAGACGGCGGTGGGCAAGGGCACAGTTATCATCGGTGTAGAAGCCGCCGCTGTCGGGTCCTCTCGGTATCATTGTCTGCGCCATTCTGCGCATTATTGCGGTGCTGTCGCAGAGTCTGCGGCAATCTACCCATCCTGCTATTCCACACATCAAAAATCACCTCATTATGTAGATTATGGTATATTATGACTGATACAAGAGTAGTATATGCCTGAAAATATATTTTTGTGAATGCTAAGAATCGGCTGCTGAAAAGTGTTTTTTGATATCGCAATCCGAAAAATCTGCGCAATCATTAATTCGTAAAGCTATACTGCCGCTTATTATTTTCTCCGGCGGAAGTCGAGTATAAGCAAAATAACCGTAACTGTAAATCCGCAATGACACATTACTGCAAATTGTTGCAAAGAAAAATCTTAACCGATATAATGTAAAAACGGCATTGCAATGCGGCTTTGATATAAGTTTTCAGACAGTACGTACAAGACACGGAAACATCTTTTTAAAAAACAAAAAAATTTTTCAAAAACCACTTGATTTTTGTAAATTTATATGTTAGAATAAACGACAGGTAAACGATTACACGACGTTTCGGATAATGGTCGGTCAAAGGTGTGGATTGCGCACGCAAGCAGAGCTTATATCGGAAACGGCATGAATGTATTACCGCCTTATTACCCCGGGGAGAACCCGCATGAAAAGTGAATTTTGGCGGATGTGTGACCGCCGTTTTGAAAGGAAAGGTATAATCTATGAAGTATTCAGACGGTTTCTGGATGAACAAGTCGGGCTACGACGTAAACTATGCAACTCAGATCTATGAGGTAAAGGCTACAGACAACTCGATAACCGTATATGCCACTAACCAGTGGATCGGTAACAGAGGAATGACGCTTGGCGGTCCTGTTCTTGAGATCACCTTTACGTCTACGCTTGCCGATTCGATCAAGGTTACGATCGAGCATTACAAGGGTGCTGTAAAGAAGGGTCCGGACTTCACATTATATGAGGACGCAAACTTCAAGCCTGTTATAAACGAGAAGGACGAGTACTGGGAGCTTGTTTCAAACAAGACCTCGGTAAGAATCGGTAAGGCAGGCGGAGCTTGGGATATCAAGTATTTCTATGACGGAAAGCTGCTCACAAAGGAAGGTTGGAGAACAACTTCTTATATTGAAGAACAGCCCTGGCTCACAGACCACCGTATGGAAGGCACAAAGGCGGAGCGTTTCTATGCACACGCATCTACAGACGAGCCTGCAAGAATAAGAGAGATGCTCAACATCTCCGTAGGCGAGAACATCTACGGCTTCGGCGAGAAGTTCTCTACATTCGTAAAGAACGGTCAGACGGTAGAAGTATGGAACAACGACGGCGGTACTTGCTCTGAGCAGACATACAAGTCAATCCCCTTCTATGTATCATCAAGAAACTACGGTGTATTTGTAAATCACCCCGAGAACGTTACATTTGAAGTAGCAAGCGAAACGGTTTCAAAGGTTGCTTTCTCCGTTCAGGGCGAGAGAATGGAATACTTCGTAATGGGCGGTAAGACAATAGCAGACGTACTCGGCGTTTACACAACGCTGACAGGTAAGCCTGCGCTTCCTCCTGCATATACATTCGGTCTGTGGCTGACAACATCATTCACTACAAACTATGACGAAGAAACAGTTTCGTTCTTCATAGACGAAATGGCAAGACGCGATATTCCTCTGGAGGTATTCCACTTCGACTGCTTCTGGATGAAGGAATTCAACTGGTGCGACTTCACCTGGGATAAGAGAATGTTCCCCGATCCCAAGGCTATGCTCGCACGTCTTAAGGAAAAGAAAATTGAAATCTGCGTATGGATCAACCCCTATATCGCTCAGCAGTCTTCCTTATTTGACGAGGGCGTAAAGAACGGCTACTTCATCAAGAAGACGGACGGCGGCGTATTCCAGTGCGATATGTGGCAGCCCGGTATGGCTATCGTTGACTTTACGAATCCTGAGGCTTGCAAGTGGTACAAGGCAAAGCTGAGAACACTGTGCGAGATGGGCGTTGACGCATTCAAGACGGACTTCGGTGAGAGAATACCCACAGCCGATGTTGTATACAGCGACGGCTCCGATCCTTACAGAATGCACAACTACTACACATATCTCTACAACAAGTGCGTATTTGAGGTGCTTGAGGAATTCTACGGCAAGGATAAGGCTTGTCTGTTCGCACGTTCTGCTACGGTCGGCGGTCAGCAGTTCCCTGTACACTGGGGCGGCGACTGCTTCAGCCAGTACGAATCAATGGCTGAAACGCTCCGTGGAGGACTTTCACTCTGCTTATCCGGCTTCGGCTACTTCAGCCACGATATTTCGGGCTTTGAGGCTACAGGCTCACCCGACTTATACAAGAGATGGTCTGCATTCGGTCTTATGTCTTCACACTCAAGACTTCACGGCAACAGCTCATACAGAGTACCGTGGAACTTTGACGAAGAAGCGTGCGACGTTCTGCGTCACTTCACAAAGCTCAAGGGTCGCCTGATGCCGTATCTGTTCGCTAACGCAGTAAAGGCTCACGAAAAGGGCGTTCCTATGATGAGAGCTATGGTTATGGAATACAGCGACGATCCTGCCTGCTTACCTCTTGACAGACAGTATATGTTCGGTGATAACCTGCTTATCGCTCCCGTATTCAACGAGGAGGGTACTGCTCAGTTCTATCTCCCTCGCGGCAAGTGGACCGATATTCAGACAGGAGAAGTTCTTGAGGGCGGTAACTGGTACGACAAGAAGTACGACTACTTCTCAATGGGTATGTATGCTAAGCCCAACAGCATAATCGCTTACGGTAACTTTGAGCGTAACTTCGCATATGACTATGTAGAAGGTGCTAAGCTTGTTATCTATCAGCTTGAGGACGGCAAGAATACTCAGTGCAAGATCTATGATAAGGACGCTAAGCTTGAGCTTACTGTTATGGCTGAGAGAAACGGCGATACAATCACTGTTACACATACGGCTACAGACAAGCACTTCACAGTTGAAAGCGCTGAAGGCTTAAAGGTAGTTATAAACAAGTAAATATAATAATGCCTCCGTGTCAATGAGATACGGAGGCGTTTTTTTGTCAGTCGGGGCAGTAGCTTGACAGCATATAAAAAGAGTTCTATAATAGTTATGTAATGCTGACAGCGGCGGATAATTTATCTTTTTCGGGTAATACTGTCCGTTAAGGCTGTTTTTACGGAGGTTAAACAATATGGATATAAAAATGCTTGGCGAATATGCAAAGCTTATGGTAAAAGTCGGTGCAAACGTTCAGGAAGGACAGAAGGTACGTCTTTATACCGAGGTCGATCAGCACGAGCTGGCAACGCTTGTGGCAAAGGAATGCTATAACGCAGGCGCAAGCTATGTTGAGATGTTCTGGAGCTGCGGGGCTATAGACAGACTGCACTATGAGAATGCAAGTGTTGAAACGCTCGGCACTGTACTTCCGTGGGAAGAAGAACGTCAGAAACAGATGGTAAAGGATCTGCCTGCAAGAATATTTATTGAATCTGCCGATCCCGACGAACTCAGCGGTGTACCTGCGGATGTAATTTCTACAGTAGGTCAGATGCGTTCAAAGGTGTTAAAAAAATACCGTGATGAGATTGACGGCAAGCATCAGTGGCTGATAGTTGCCGCCGCCTCTCCGAAATGGGCAAAGAAAGTTTTCCCTGATGACGACACCGAAACGGCGGTCGAAAAGCTGTGGAACGCTATTTTCTCGTGCGTATATCTTGACGGTAACGGAAACTGGGAAAAGGTATGGAAAGAGCATACCGACACCATGAGAGCAAAAGCCGATTGGCTGAATGCACAGGGCTTCAAGAGCCTTAAATATAAGAGCAGTAACGGAACGGATTTTTCCGTCGAGCTTATCCCCGGTGCAAAGTGGTGCGGTGCGGCTGATATCAACCGTGTCAACGGTGCGGCATATGTTCCTAATATGCCGACAGAAGAAGTATTTATAAGCCCTATGAAAGGCAAGTGCGATGGTAAGCTTGTTGCTACGAAGCCTCTCAGCTGGTCGGGAAATCTGATAGATGGCTTTGAGGTTGAATTCAAAAACGGCAGGGTATCGGGCTGTAAGGCGCGCCAAGGCGAGGATATCCTGAAAAAGATGTTTGCGATGGACGACGGCGCTTCAATGCTGGGCGAAGTTGCTCTTGTACCCAAGGAGTCCCCTATAAACCGTTCGGGTCTGCTTTTTATGAATACGCTCTTTGACGAGAATGCTTGCTGTCATGTTGCTGTCGGCGAGGGATTTCAGGAAGTAATTGACGGCTTTGAGAACAAAACGCTTGACGAGATACATTCGATGGGAATCAACGACTCGATAATTCATGTCGATTTTATGGTCGGCTCTGACGATCTTGAGATAACAGGCATCAAAGATGACGGTAGTGAAGTGCCTGTATTCGTTAACGGAACGTGGGTATAACTATCAATAGCGCTTGGACTGAATAATTTGTCGAATTTATTGAAATATATAGTATTGCTATTGCAATATTAAATTAAATATGTTAAAATAATATCAGAGAAGATACTGTGAGTTCTTCTTTTGCAGGCGTTTCAGCTCTCACAATACGGTATTACAACTGTATAGCGGCAAAGGATCGGTTATGTTAGTAGCAATATGTGACGACAGCAGAATTGACTTATTGTTGTCAAAGACACTTGTAATTGAATATTTCAGAAAGCGTAAGCTGTCGTGTACGGTAAGGTTGTATGAAAACGGCACGAGCCTGCTTGATGATTTGCACGATAATACAAATTTTGATATTGTATTTATGGATATCTATGTCGGCGATGAACTGGGCATAGATATAGCAAGACAGCTCAGGAATAACGGGTATGAGAATCTGCTGATATTTTCAACGATTACCGATGAATATGCTATCGAGAGCTACAGTGTAAGAGCAAACGGCTATATACTCAAACCGTACAATATGACAAGGCTTGAAAGTGTGCTTGACAGGGTTCTTGAAAAATATGACACGGATTTTATGAGAGTAAAGGTGCGCAACACTTATGTAAACGTGCCGTGCAGTGATATAATCTATATCGAAAGCTGTAACAACCGCTGTATACTGCATACTGAGGACGAGGAATATTCACTGTATATGAGGCTTGACGATATAGAAAAAAGTCTGTCCGGCGATGAATCACGTTTTCTGAGATGTCACAGGAGCTATATTGTCAATATGGATCATATCACAGCGGTTGATGAACAGTTCAGACTGGATAACGGTGAAAGCGTGCTTATCAGGAGCAAGAGCAAGGCTCAGATCAAAAAGCACTATATCGCATATGAAGAGAGTAAAAAAAGCTTGTAAAGATCTGACAGCGGTTTTATAAGACGCTTTCGGGCGATATAAATTACGATATAAAAGAGAACGCAGTGTCGGTAGCGGCACTGCGTTTTTTGTATATGCTTATAAAATCAGAGATTATCATTATGTTCCTGATTTGAAATAAAATCTGCAATGAGGCGGTAAACGTCTGTGCGTTCTTTTTCCTGTAATACGCTGTGGCGCATACCGTCAAGTATTACAAGTCTGACATCAAAGCCGTTTGCCTTAAGCACAGAGGCTTTTTCTTTTGCATATTCTCCTTTGTCGCCCACCATATCTTCTGTTCCGCTTATTAAAAGAACCGGCGGTTTCGGGAAGATATCCGACAGATATTTATCGTCTTGCACTTCGTTTGCAAGTTGTAAAAAACTTCTGTAAAAACGGCAACTGTACATCTTATTCGTGTAGGGGAGAGTTTCGTAATATTCGGCACGTTCAAGATCGGAGGTTACCCAAGAAACTGTACATTTTTCGGGAAACGGCTCGGCAACCTTTCCGAACAGCTTGAGAAATACGTCTGTACTGGGAGCGTCTGCACCTTTTTCGGATATTTCTGCGTCAATATCCGAAAGAAGTGTATCGGTACCGTGTATATGCGGACAGCCTGTAAGGATAACTCCGCTGTAAAGCGAGCTATCGCAGTGGCAAATAACATATTGAGCCATCTGTGCACCAAGGCTGTGACCGAGCAGAAACAGCGGTGTGTCACTTTCCGATTGAACGTATGACGAAAAATCACCGCATTCCTTTGCAGCGGTCTGAACGATATTATCTATGTTTGCAGGCAGTGCCGTCCTTCCGTGTTCACGGTATTCGCAAAGATATACCGAAACTCCTTTGGCTGTAATATATTCTGCGAACTGCTCATAGTATTCCGACATTTCGCCAAGCCCGTGAATAATCTGTATTTTTGCCTTTTCGTTATCGGAAAGCCATTTCTTACAGTACATTCCCTTGTATTCAAATTTCTGTGTAGTCATATAATTCTCCCTAAAAACAAAGCAGGCATTCTCAGCCTGCTTTTGTTTGCTATTCCTGTTATTCTTCCATAGGTCCTTCAAGATGAACCTGACCGTCTTCACGCAGATGGAACTGCTTGACCATCTTCTGAAGCTCTTTCGCCTGAGCGGCAGTAAGTGCGCTTGCGCTTGCGCTTTCTTCTGCTGTGGCGGCATTGTTCTGAACTACCGCTGAGATCTGACCGACGCTTGAAAGCACCTGATCAACCATAGTCGCCTGCTGTGCCGAGCTGTCCGATATTTCGTTGATAAGCGAGTTTGCGTTGCTGAAACGCTCCATAACGCTTTCGATAGTCTGAGCTGTCGAATCGGCAATTGCTGTGCCGTTTGAAACGGCTTCGATAGTGCTGCTGATAAGCTCGCTTGTTGTCTGAGCGGCCTCTGCGGACTTGCTTGCAAGGTTTCTGACCTCGTCTGCAACGACTGCAAAGCCCTTGCCGGCTTCGCCTGCTCTTGCGGCTTCTACTGCGGCATTAAGAGCAAGTATATTTGTCTGGAATGCAATGTTGTCGATAGTATTGATAATCTTCTCGATCTCGACTGATTTTTCATCGATTATCTTCATTGCGGCAAGCATCTTCTGCATTTCTGCATTGCCTTTCTTAAGGTCGGTGGTCGCAGTATCTGAAATTTCACTTACGTTCTTTGCGTTTTCGGCGTTCTTGTTTACTTTGCCTGAAATATCCTGCACATAGTCTGACAACTCACGGATAGAGGCTTCCTGCTCGCTTGTACCCTGTGCAAGTGCCTGAGAGCCGCTTGAAACCTGCTCCGATGCATCGTAAAGCGTCGTGCCTGCCTTCTGTATTTTTGAAAACGAGTCATTAAGATTTACAAGTATCTGCTCGAATGCCGACTTTATGGGAGCAAATTCGCCCTTGTAATCATAGTTAATGGTAAAGCTGATGTTGCCGTATGACATCTGAGTAAGGAGATATGTAAGTTCATCGACCATTTTTTTGAGATACCATTTGGCAGTATTGAGCGAGCCGGCAAGTTTTCCTATATCGCTGTCGTTTATCTTAACGTCAAATTCAGCGGAAAGAATACCCTCTGAGAAGTTATTAAGTTCGTTGCTGATTTTTCTGATAGGCTTTACTATTGCTTTTTTTACATAAATGCAAAGCAGGATAAATGCCGCAGTAACGATAAGCGAAATGCCCTCGGTAATCAGTGACAGCATTATCGAAGAATGATAAACAGGGTCGTCGTGACCTACCATTGTCAGAATGTTGACAGTGCATACGGCAACGGTAGCCAGCATCATTATACAGCAGACAACGCATAAAAATGTTATTACAACTACCTGGCTCTGCGCTTTATTTTTTAACCAGCCTTTATTTTTTTTCATAAGAAACACCTCTTGAACTTACATTTTGATAATCTGATTTTATCACAAATGCTGTAATAAGTCAAGAAGTAAAGCGGTGTGTTTGGTGGAATACACCAAAAAACCGTTAATAAATGTACAAGTTGCACGAAAGCCGCCATGATATAATCATAGCGGCTCAAACTGTTTTGTTTGTTAAACCTTTGCGGTAAACAAACGTCTGCAATATTTGTTGTCCAGTCCGTGATACAGGAGCAGACCGAGAACTCCGCAGGAGATGACCTCACCTGCACATACCGTCAGCGCCGAGAACCATAATGCGTCCGGCACACCGTAAGCATAGGTCAGTACAAGCGGTACTATAACAGTATTGGCAATTATGGGCGGAAGGGGGTACAGTATCCTGTGATGCTTTCTCAGAAGATATGTGCCTACCGCTCCTATGAGTGTGGCAAGGCTTCCGAAGATAACATCCCATATTACAGCACCGGTCAGTATGTTTGAGATGACACAGCCTACAACCAGTCCCGGAATTGCCGCCGGAGTAAATACCGGCAGGATTGTGAGCGCCTCGGAAAGACGCACCTGAATTACGCCGTTTGTAAGCCCCAGCAGGCTGACAATATAGGTCAGCACTACATAGATTGCGGCGATAACGGCTCCCTGTGTGATAAACAGGACTTTTTTGTTTCGCATATTGAATTGTCCTTTCGTAGTTTTGATTTATCCGTCTTTTGACGGAAAGTGAGGATATTGCGAACTCACAAAAAATGATTTTAGCACAGTTAAAGTGCTTTGTCAAGCTTATTTTAGCGTTTCTTCAGCCGCCCGTATGAATTCTCTTATGTCATCGGGTGCGTTTTTGAAATATTAGGCGGAATACGGATATATACGGCTTCATATTATCTGTATCCGTTTCTCACACTTCTTATCGCATAGTTATCCCGAAAGGGCAAATCGGTTTATTCTATATTTTACTGCCTTATATAAATACCCTGATCCTCGATATAATCATCAAGCTCCTGCTTCATATCCCATATAGCCTCCTCTTTGTCGGCAGACTGTCTGTAGTCGCTTTTATCATCAGGCTGTACGGAAGCTTCGGGAGCTTTTTTCTTTTCGTCTGTCATATTTATCATATCCCTTCGGCGTGTTTTCTGCTATTTACATTTTATCACAATCTGTAACACAGTTCAATATGCTGTGGCACAAAACGTCAGTGATAACGGAAGTTGACATATTCTTTTAAATGAGTATAATATTTATGGATGAAGAAAGGAAGTTTAACTTGAGCGTAGATATAAAAGAAAAGAAGAAATCCGGAACGGTCCTTATGACAGAGGGCTCTATCTGGAAGAAGCTGCTTATATTTTCCGTGCCGCTGATACTGGGCAACCTCTTACAGCAGTTATACAGCACGGTCGATTCTATAATAGTAGGAAACTGCGTGGGCAAGGAGGCTCTGGCGGCGGTAGGCTCAACCGGCTCTATCGTCAGTCTGCTGATAGCGTTCAGCCAGGGCGCATCGGTCGGCGCAGGCGTTATTATATCGCAGTACATGGGTGCAAAGCGTAAGGACGATGTGAAAAGAGCGGTACATACGGCTATGGCAATCGCAGTTATAATCGGCCTTGTGCTGACGGTCATGGGTGTATTTATGAGCAGACTGTTCCTCGTATGGATGCAGACACCGGATAATATCCTTGACGGCGCATCGCTCTATTTGCAGATATACTGCGGCGGATTGCTGTTCAACGTGCTTTATAATATGTGTGCCGGAATATTCAATGCGGCTGGAAATTCAAAAAGACCGCTGTTATATCTCGGTGCGGCATCTGTTGTGAATATTGCACTCGACCTTATACTGATACAAGGCTTCGGTATGGGCGTAGAGGGTGCGGCGATAGCGACCGATGCGAGCCAGCTTGTTTCCTGCGTTATGGCTATAATCTATATGGTGAGGGTAAATGCGGATTATAAGCTGTTTATCCGTCAGATAAAGGTACACAGGGATATGGCGATAAGGATAATAAAGGTAGGTCTGCCTACAGGCATTCAGAATATGGTCATCTCCTTTTCAAACGTGCTTGTACAGGCAAGCGTCAACAGCTTCGGCTCGGATGCGGTAGCAGGCTTCGGCGCATATCTTAAGGTGGACGGCTTCAACATCCTGCCGGTGCTTAGTATAAGTATGGCGGTGACTACCTTTGTCGGTCAGAACTACGGTGCGAATAAGCCCGAACGTGTTAAAAAGGGTATGTGGACAGCACTCGGTATGGGCGTTGTTTACACTGTCATAACAGGCGTCCTGCTGCTTGTGTTTGCCGACCCGATTATAAGGCTTTTCACAAACGATGACGCAGTAGCCGCCTGCGGCGAAACCGCAATGAAATACTTCTGCCCGTTCTATTTCCTGCTTGCAATAATGAATGTGCTTGCGGGGGCTGTAAGAGGCACGGGCAAGAGCATTCCTCCGATGCTGATATTACTGTTCGCAATGTGCATTTTCAGAATATTCTGGATATGGCTCGTAGTGCCGCTTTTCCCGACTATTGACGGCGTTTATCTGCTGTACCCTGTTTCGTGGGTAATAGGCGTCGTGCTTATGGCGCTGTACACATGGAAGGGTAAATGGATGCCGAAAATCGAGTAAGTATCCGGCTTGAAATGAATACGGAATAACGCAGATATGCTTTAAAACGGCACTGCGTTATTTTGCGAAAATGCACAAAATGCTATTGACGAAAACGATTACATATGCTATGATAGCGATGATGTATATTGCGGTTTGCGTAAAAAGTCAACAACTGCAAGACGGAGGAGAACATGGAGAATAAATATAGATTCAGGAATAGCTCGCTGTCGTTTGACGAGCGTGTAAAGGATCTTTTATCAAGGCTGACAATCAAGGAAAAGGCAGGTCTGATGTCAAACCATATGGCGGCAGTGCCTCGCCTTGATATAGGAGAGTGGTATGTCGGTGCGGAAGTTGCAAGGGGATATGTTTCAAGAAATCCCGAAGAGCCGACGACCGTATTTCCGCAGCCTATAGGGCTGTCCGGAACGTTTGATACAGAGCTAATGGAAAAAGCCGGGCTTACGGCAGGTAAGGAGGCACGGGTGCTGAATAAACGCCACCCGAGCGGCCATCTGATGCTGTGGGGACCTACCGTTGACCTGTGCAGAAATCCGCTCTGGGGAAGAAATGAAGAGGGCTACGGCGAAGATCCGTTTTTAACGGGTGAAATGTCGGCGGCATACACAAAAGGACTTGCAGACCGGCAAGGTGAATATATTCAATCGATACCGACACTGAAGCATTTCTGTGCCAACAATACCGAAAATGAACGGGGAACGGCGTCTTCCGATATTGAGCCGAGGACGCTGAATGAATATTACTATGCGGCATTTGAACGTCCCATAACCTGCGGAGGAGCGTACTCCGTAATGGCGGCGTACAACGAGCTTTCAGGTGTGCCTGCGGTAATAAACCCGGATATACAGAAAGTTCTTAAAGATAAGTGGGGACTTGGTTTTGTCGTAACTGACGGCGGAGATTTTTCACAAAACGTAACATTTCACGGTTACAGCACTTCACACGCAGAAACAATTGCGCTTGCGATAAAGAACGGCACGGACGTTATGACAGACTGTGAGGATGTAGTTCAGGCGGCGGTGCTTGAAGCGGTAAAGAGCGGACTTGTATCTGAAAAGGATATAGACAAGGCGCTTTACAATAGCATGCTTGCAAGGTTCAGACTTGGTGAGTTTGATGAAAAGCACCCGTTCTCGGATATCGACGAAAGTGTGCTTGACTGTGATGAGCATAAAAAGCTCAATCACCGTGCGGCACTGGAACAGACGGTATTGCTTAAAAATAACGGTATACTGCCGCTTGATACAAATAAGAGCGTTGCTGTGATAGGTCTTAACGGCAACTGTAATCTTATGGACTGGTACACGGGTTATTCGTCATACAATACGACTATACTTGACGGCATAAGCGGAAAATTTGCCGGTGCGATGTATGACAACGGCTGTGACCGTGTGGTTATAAAATCCGAACTTACGGGAAAGTATCTCGGCGTATCCGACGATGATACGGTGAGTGCGATTTACGAAAAGGACGATCCGAGGGCACTTTTTGAAAAGGCGGAATACGGTCACGATGAAACAACGTACCGCTCGCTTTACAATAACAGGTACATAACCGAAAATACCTGCAAGTGCGACAGCGAAAGCACTTACCGCTGGTATTCGCAGGAAATAATGAAACCGCAGAAGCACGGAGATAAAGTGCTGTACCGCACATATTTCGGTAAGGCGCTCGGCGTTGACGAAAAGGGAAAGCTGACGCTTGTAAAACAGTTCGGCCTGAGCGACGACAAGATGTTTAGCGAAGAGATTGTTTCGGACGGTATAAGACGTGCGGCTGAGCTTGCGGAAAAGGCGGATTATGCGATAGTCTGCATAGGCAACGATCCTATGATAGTTGCCCGTGAAATGTACGACCGTAAGACACTGTCACTGCCCGCACACGATTCTGCGCTTGCCAAAGCGGTTTACAGCACCAACAACAAATGCGTAATGGCGGTGGTGTCAAGCTATCCGTTCTCAATATGTGAGGAGCAGGAATATATGCCTGCGATAATCTATACGACCCATGCGGGACCTGAGCTTGGCAATGCATTTGCAAAGGTTATCAGCGGTGAATATTCGCCTGCGGGCAGACTGGCGCAGACGTGGTACAGGAGCGAATACGAACTTGCACCGATAGAGAGCTATGACATTATAGAAAACGATATGACTTATCTTTATTATAAAGGTAAGCCGCTTTATCCGTTCGGATACGGGCTGAGTTATGCAAGGTTTGAATATTCGGATCTTGAAGTGAACGAATATGACGACAGCATAAATATTTCGTTCGATGTCAGAAACGTATCGGATATTGACGGCGATGAAGTCGTGCAGGTATATTTCCGTGCGGAAGATCCGTCGGTCAAGCGTCCGCTGAAACAGCTTACAGCATTTGCCCGTGTGCATATCGGGTGCGGACAGACACAGCATATAGAGTTTGATATCAGCAAGTCGGAACTGCGTTTCTATGATGTCAGCCGTGAAAGATTTACGATAGAGCAGGGACGATATACATTCATGGCAGGCGCTTCAAGCGATGATATCAGGCTCACAAAAACTATTGAGGTAAGCGGTGAAAAAATACCGCCGAGAGAGCTTTGTAAGGGTATACTTGCAAAGAACTACGACGGTAAGTATAATACGAAAATGAAATACAGCAAGAAGCTCGAACAGCACTATATGCTCGGCGGTGGACTGATTTACAACAACTGTGTACTCGGTGACGCAGACAGTATAGAGATAGTGTGCGGAAGCCGTGTCAATACGGGCAAAATAACCGTGCGTTACGGCAGAAAGACATTATGCGAGGCTGAGGTGAAGCCAACGGTAGATGTTACCGAATTTGATACGGTGACGGCGCAGTTTGACAAGGATGTGCTTGCCGGAATCGACAGGGAGAAGCCTGCGGTGTTTGAACTGTCGATGCCGGAACAGATCTATATACTGAGTTTCAGAACTTATTGATCTTATCAAGTCCGCAGTGGCATTTAAGAACGGTAAAGGTGTTTTTGTCAACCATTATACGACCTTCCTTCACAAGCTCGGACAGCCTGGCTGACATCGCACTGCGTTCTACACCGAGATAATCTGCCATAGAGCGGCGGTCAAGCGGAACAGTGAATGTATTGTTCCCCGCACGTTTCGCTTCATAGCTCAGGTATGCCATGATTTTTTCTTTTGTATTGCGCTTTGAGATGATCTCTACCTTGCGGTTGAGCATAAGCGCATTATCGGAAACGACTGTCAGCAGGTTGCTTACAAACTGCGGATAGAACGGATATGACGACAGCGAGGACAGCTTTCCGTAATCAAGGAGCATTACGGTGCAGTCGCCTGCGGCTTCTATTGTAACGGGGAGCAGTTTTACGGCGGAGCAGACAAATACTTCGGCAAAGCTTCCGCCCTGTCTTATCAGAGCGGCAATGTCACGGTTGCCGTAATAATCCTCCCGGATGACCTGAATGCTGCCTGAAAGAACTATTCCTATATGGTCGGCAGGTTCACCCTCACTCATGATAATTTCACCCGATTTTGCGGCGACTGTCCTGCCTGAAAGCAATTTTACGCAAAGCTCGGTATTTTCTTCCGACATATTGCCGAATAATTTGTTCTTCTGCACAAGCGCAAGTGTTTTTTCGTCCATAGAACCTCCTGCTGAACACGAAGCGGCGATAAAGCATATTCTGCCGATAATGATATAGCTTATCCGCAAAAAAGTCAAATATTTTTGTATTATTCACAGCTGTTCCGAGCTGTCGGTATACTTGACTTATCGCGAATAATGTAATATAATATTGGAGAACGACTAAACGAAAAAGGCGAAGCACGGCTTTGCCCGGAAAGGACCTTAAAAAATGGACGCAACTTTAAAAAAGCAGCTTGAGATAACTGCCACCAAGGTCAGAATGGGTGTTATCGAGGGCGTTTATAACGCTAAGTCGGGACATCCCGGCGGATCGCTTTCGGTAGCTGATGTACTGACATATCTCTACTTTGCAAAGATGAATGTAGATCCGAAAAATCCTCAGATGCCCGAACGTGACAGACTTGTACTGTCAAAGGGACACACAGCCCCTGCACTGTACTCGGTACTTGCTAACCGCGGATTTTTCCCCGTGGAAGATTTAAAGACACTCCGTCACATAGGCTCAAAGCTCCAGGGTCACCCTGTTATGAACAAGGTTCCCGGCGTTGATATGAGCACAGGCTCACTCGGTCAGGGCATTTCAGCCGCTTGCGGTATGGCTCTTTCGGGCAAGCTGTCAAATGAATTTTACAAGGTATACGCTATACTCGGTGACGGTGAGATAGAAGAAGGTCAGGTATGGGAGGCTGCTATGTTTGCGGCTCATTACCAGCTTGACAACCTCGTAGCCGTAGTTGACAACAACGGACTTCAGATAGACGGCAGAATCAGCGATGTTATGTCACCCTATCCGATAGACGAGAAGTTCAAGGCTTTCGGCTGGCACGTTATAACAATAGACGCACACGATTTTGACGCAATCGAAAAGGCTTTCGCTGAAGCTGAAAAGATTTCGGGACAGCCTACGGTAATTATACAGAAGAGCATAAAGGGCAAGGGCGTTTCCTTCATGGAGGATCAGGTATCATGGCACGGCACTGCTCCCAACGAAGAACAGTACAACCAGGCTATGACAGAACTCAAGGCTCATCTTGCCGAGCTTGAAAAGTAATCGGAAAGGAAACGTATTAAAATGGAGAAAAAAGCAACCCGTGAAAGCTACGGCGAAGCTCTTGTAATGCTCGCTGAAAAGAGAAACGATCTCGTAGTTTTAGACGCAGACCTTGCGGCTGCAACAAAGACAGGTATATTCAAGAAGGCATATCCAGACCGCTTCTTTGACTGCGGTATAGCAGAAGCAAATATGATGGGCGTTGCCGCAGGTATCGCTACTACAGGCAAGCTCGTATTCGCAAGCTCATTTGCTATGTTTGCGGCAGGCAGAGCTTATGAAATACTCAGAAACAGCATAGGCTATCCTCATCTGAACGTTAAGATCGGCGCAACACACGCAGGTATTTCCGTTGGTGAGGACGGTGCGACACACCAGTGCAACGAGGATATTGCACTTATGCGTACAATACCCGGTATGACGGTAATCAACCCTGCCGATGATGTTGAGGCTAAGGCGGCTGTACTCGCTATGGCTGACTATGTGGGACCTACCTATATGAGATTCGGCAGACTTGCCGCTCCTATCTTCAACGATAAGGATACATATAAGTTTGAGCTTGGTAAGGGCGTACAGCTCCGTGACGGCGATGATATAACGATCGTTGCTACAGGTCTTATGGTAGCTCAGGCACTTGAGGCGGCTGACGCACTCAAGGGTCAGGGTATCAATGCCCGTGTAATCAACATACACACGATAAAGCCCATTGACAAGGATATTATAATCAAGGCGGCTAAGGAAACAGGAAAGATAGTTACTGTTGAAGAACACAGCATAATCGGCGGTTTAGGAAGTGCCGTTTGCGATGTTCTTTGCGAGAATTATCCCGTTCCCGTTACAAAGATCGGTGTTATGGATACATTCGGTCATTCGGGTCCTGCGGCAGCATTGCTTGAAGAATTCGGCTTATGTGCGGATAATATTGTTAATACCGTTAAGAAGGTTTTAGGTAAATAATTTTTTGAGCCACCGCTTTTGCGGTGGCTTTTTTACAAAAGCGATTTTTGCGGATAAGCTGATTTGATTTTGTGTGATACTGTAAAGCACAAAATCCGTTAAAGGCAGGAATGATTTTAAGCACTTGGCAGGCTGTTCACAAGGCTTGCGGTAATGTCGGCGGTTGATGTAACGGGAGGGGCAAGCAAGGCAAGGATGCCTGAAATGAACGCCCAAACGACCACGATTGCACGGATGCAAAACCATACAAGCATACACAGACCCTCGCCCTACGAAGAAATTATGTGATAGCTGATATTTACGGACTTTGTGAATGGTACAAAGATAGAAACGATTTTAAAGGGGGTTGGAATATGACACAGAAAACTTGTGAAAAATGTGACGGTGCTGTGGCATATTTCCACCTCCCCGGTCTGTTTGAGTTTTACGGGCTGTACAGCCTGTTTCTGCCTTTATTCTATAATCACAGGGAGTATTTTTACGACCGGTGCGAGATAGGCTCGATATACGGCGCACCTGCGGATTGTCTGTGGGGCGGCGGACGTGTAGGATTCGGTGATGATGAGGCTGAAAAGGTGCTTCGGCTTACACAGAAGTACGGCATTTCCGCAAGGCTCACGTTCAGCAATTCTCTTATAAAGCAAGAGCATCTTTCAGACAGAAAGTGCAACAGGCTGTGCGAGATGTTCAGCGAAAGCACAGCGGCGCAGAACGGCGTTATAATCTGTTCGGATTTGTTGCTTGAATATATAGGGAAGAATTATCCGGGTCTGTATTTTGTATCATCGACCACAAAGGTCCTGACGGATTTTATACAGCTTGAAAAAGAGCTTTGCCGTGAGGATTTTCGCTTTGTTGTACCTGATTTCAGATTAAACAAGGCTTTTGACAAGCTGGGTACGCTTACCGAAAGGCAGAAAAGCAAGGTAGAATTTCTGTGCAACGAATGTTGTTATTTCGGCTGTACTGACAGGAAAAGCTGTTATGAAAATGTCAGCCGTAAAAGTCTATGTGAGGATTGCGAGGATTTTATATGCCGTTCTCCCGGCGGCAACGAGGGGTACAAGTTTTCAAAGGCTATGGAAAACCCTGCATTTATCGGAACGAACGATATTGAAAATATCTATCTGCCGATGGGGTTCAATCAGTTCAAGATAGAGGGCAGGGGGCTTGGCAGTGCGGTAGTGCTTGAATTTCTGCTGTACTATATGACAAAGCCGGAATACCGGCTGAAAGTAAGAGAAGAAATATATCTTGACAGTATGCTTGATCTTTTCTGATAAAGCGTTACACGGAGGATTTTAATGCTATACATAATGCGACACGGTAAAACCGAGTGGAATAAAAAGAAAAAATTGCAGGGCAGGACGGATATTCCGCTGTGCCGTGAGGGAATAGAAATGGCGGAAAAGGCACGGGAGGAATATAAGGACGTGCATCTTGATATTTGCTACTGTTCGCCGCTTATCCGTGCAAGGAAAACAGCCGAGATATTGCTTGAGGGCAGAAATGTGCCGATAGTAACGGACGACAGGCTGAAGGAAATGTGCTTCGGGGAATATGAGGGTATCGAGAACAGCTTCAGTATTCCCGACTGTCCTATAAACCTGTTGTTTTTCCACCCCGAGCAGTATACAAGCTCTATAGGCGGGGCGGAAACATTTGACGAGCTGTTCGGCAGAACGGGTGAATTTCTTGACGAGGTAATCTATCCGCAGATAAAAGAGGGCAAGGATATTCTGATAGTCGGACACGGTGCGATGAACGCAAGCATTGTATGCAGGGTAAAGAATCTGCCGCTGTCTGAGTTCTGGAGCGCAGGGCTTGAGCAATGCAAGATGATGAGGCTTTTGTAAGAAGATATATTAGCAAGTACGATTCTTTGTGGGAATATATCGGGAAGTGCGGCGAGCCTGAAATAACGCTAAGCTATGAAGAAATAGAGAAAATCTGCGGTGTGCCGATAGATCATTCCTTTCTGACGTATAAGAAAGAGCTTGGATGCTACGGGTACAGGGTTGAGAAAATATCTATGAAGAATAAGACGGTGAGGTTTAGCAAGGAGTAAAACGTTGTCATTGTACGGAGATTCCGAAAAAGGCTTTTGCGTGATACTCGGGTAAAATGCAGGTTAACCGACTCAGACTGTCGAAAAACCTACAGATCTTTTATAATTGGGGTTTGGGGCGTAGCCCCAATGCGGGTCGTCAGTCGTTGGTGTCGCTGCATCGTGCAGCGACTATATGCGACTGACTTCAAGCGTCCTTGCTTGGTGAGGGCGGCAGCCCCACATTCAGCCCCTTTCCCGGGGAAAGGGGTTTGGGGATAGGGATTGAGAATAAGCACTTTTTTGAAAAAACAGACTATTTCTATAAACTGATGCGGTTAACCGCCTGCGGCCTTCTTTCATAAACTGGCAATAAGCGAGGAAATGAAGGAGGCGTTTATGTGAGAAGTCTGGCACAGCTTGAAAGAGATGAAAAATGCAGGGTAGAACGGCTGTTACTTGCAGGAGATATGAAAAGAAGGCTTATGGATCTCGGCTTTACAAAAGGAACAACTGTCACCTGCGTGTTGTGCGGTAGCGGAATAAAGGCATATCTTGTAAGAGGTGCGGTAATTGCACTCAGAAACGAGGACGCAGATAAAGTACCGGTAAGTGAAATAAAAAATTAAAAAAATTTCGTAAACTTGTAGACAAACGGCAGAAAATATAGTATAATAAAATGACTATGGAAATAGGCGAGGGTGTGCGATACAGATATTAGCATATCTTTCGTAAAATGGGATCTTTTATCTGCTAAGGGCGGATATGAATTAAAGCCGTGTTTTTCATCGTCAAGGAAGAAAGACACGGCTTTTGTGCAGAATTGCGAGGTGCTATAATGACAATTTTACTGAAAAACGGTCACGTTGTTGATTATGTGAACGGTTTTGAAGGCAAAAAGGACATACTTATAAAGGACGGCTTTATCCGTGCGCTCGGCGATAACCTTGAATGCGATGATAAGAACGCAAGGGTGGTAGACTGCAACGGGCTTACGGTAATACCGGGTATATGCGATATGCACGTTCATCTGAGAGATCCCGGACAGACATATAAAGAGGATATTATTACAGGCTGTGAGGCGGCTGTCGCAGGCGGTGTTACGGCGCTTGCGTGTATGCCGAACACGAAACCGCCCGTTGACAACAAGGAAACGGTAAAATATATTCTCGACAAGGCAAAGAAAGCAAAGGCGAAGGTTTATCCTGTCGGCTGTATCACAAAGGGTATGCAGGGCAAGGAGCTGTGCGACTATGACGAACTTAAGGCGGCAGGCTGTGTTGCGGTGAGCGACGACGGCAGACCCGTTGAATCTGCGAATATGATGGCGCAGGCAATGGTAAAGGCACACTATGCCGGACTGAAGGTCATTTCGCACTGCGAGGATCTTGAGATAATAGACGGCGGTATAATCAACAAGGGAAAGATCTCTCAGCAGCTCGGCGTAAAGGGTATGAGCAGGTTGAGCGAGGATATAATCACGGCAAGAGAGCTTGCCATAGCACAGGATACGCAGATGCCGATACACATTGCGCACGTTTCGACAAAGGGCAGTGTGAACACGATAAGAGGAAATACCCATATCGGTGTTATGTGTACCTGCGAAACCGCTCCGCACTATTTTATGATGACGGACGAAAAGCTGTTGTCAAGAGATGCGGACTACAGAATGAATCCTCCGCTTCGTGAGGAGGACGATGTTATGGCGATAACCGCCGCTATAATAGACGGCACTATCGACTGCATAGTAACCGACCACGCTCCGCACAGTGCAGAGGAAAAGGCAGACTTTGAGAAAGCTCCCAACGGCGTTGTGGGAATGGAAACATCGCTTGCGGCGACACTGACGGGACTTTATCACACTGGTACGATAAGCCTTATGCACATAGTAAGACTTATGTGCGTCAACCCCAGAAAGATACTGGGCATAGAGGGAGGCTCGCTCGGCATAGGCGATATTGCGGACATTGCGATATTTGATGCTGACGAAAGCTGGACGGTAGACCCCGAAAAGCTCCACTCAAAATCAAAGAACACCTGCTTCAAGGGAATGACCCTTAAGGGCAGGGTAAAGTACACACTGGTAAACGGAAAAATAGTATACGAGGACAAGTAAGCTCCGATATACTTGAAATAAATAAAAAGGATGGATACGAAAATGTCAATGGATAATCTTCTTCGTGCAATCTGCGAAAAGCAGAACCCCACAGTCGCAGGACTTGATCCCAAGCTCGACTATGTGCCTCAGTACATAAAGGACAAGGCTTTCAACAAGTACGGCGAAACGCTCAAGGGCGCGGCAAAGGCGATACTTGAATTCAACAAGTGCCTTATAGACGCTCTCCACGAGGTAGTTCCTGCAATAAAGCCTCAGGCGGCTTATTATGAAATGTACGGTACGGCAGGAATGAAAACTCTGTACAAGACGCAGGAATATGCAAGAAGCAGAGGTATGTATGTTATCACAGACGGCAAGCGTAACGATATAGGCACAACTATGGAAGCGTATGCCGCAGCGCATCTGGGCAAGGTGAAGGTAGGAAACGAGGAATATGAGCCTTTTATGGGCGATGCTCTGACGGTTAACGGATACCTCGGAAGCGACGGTATCAATCCTCTTATCAAGGTGTGCAAGGAAAACGACAAGGGCATTTTCGTACTGGTAAAGACATCGAATCCGTCAAGCGGCGAGCTTCAGGATCTGCTGATAGACGGTGTTCCCGTATATGAAAGAATGGGCAATATGTGCGAAAAGTGGGGAGAGGAGCTTCCCGGCAAGTACGGCTATTCGGGCGTAGGCGCAGTAGTAGGTGCGACATATCCCGAACAGATCGCCGAGCTTCGTAAAAAGCTCCCTCACACATTCTTCCTTATCCCCGGATACGGCGCACAGGGTGCAACAGCCAAGGACATTGCCGCCGCATTCGATGCGAACGGTCTCGGCGGTATAGTAAACAGCTCGAGAGGAATAATGACAGCATATAAAAAAGAAGGCTGTGACGAGCATGATTTCGCAGGTGCGGCATTCAGAGAGGCACTGCGTATGAGAGATGAGATAATGGGCTTTGTAGGAAAGATACAGCTCCCTTAAGTGATAGAACAAAAAAGAAAAATATATGAAAGGAACGAATTAAATGGACTTAAAGGCTAACAAAGCAAAGACCGCATATCTGATACTTGCAGACGGAACGGTGTTCACGGGCAAGAGCTTCGGCTGTGAGGGCGAGGTCGTAGGCGAGATAGTTTTTACAACAGCAATGACAGGTTATGAAGAAACGCTGACAGACCCCAGCTACTGCGGACAGATTGTAACGCAGACATTCCCTCTTATCGGAAACTACGGCGTGAATGACGAGGATTACGAGTCAAAGACAAGCGTGGTAAGCGGTTATATCGTGCGTGAATACTGCGAGGTGCCGTCAAACTTCCGCTGTGAAGGCGACATAGACGGCTTTCTGAAAAAGCACAACATCATCGGACTGTTCGGCATAGATACAAGAAGGCTTACAAGAATAATCCGTGAAACAGGTGTTATGAACGGCATGATCACAACAAGCGAGCCGACAGACGAATTCAAGGCACAGGCGCTTGAAAGGATAAGGGCTTATGTTGTAGGTCCTGTTGTGCCGAAGGTAAGCGTAAAGCAGCCTGAGAAGTTCAGCGCCGAAAACGGTAAATACAAGGTTGCGCTTATGGACTACGGCTATAAGTTCAATATAAGACGTGAGCTTGTAAAAAGAGGCTGTGACGTGACGGTATTCCCCTACGACACAAGTGCGGAGGAAATACTGAAATTTGCTCCGGACGGCATAATGCTTTCAAACGGACCCGGCGACCCTCAGGACAACACGGTATCTATAAATACGCTGAAGGAGCTTATCCCTCACAAGATACCTACGTTTGGCATCTGCCTCGGTCATCAGCTCTTAGCGCTTGCAAACGGGGCTACCACTGTCAAGCTGAAATACGGTCACAGAGGCGGAAACCAGCCTGTAACCGATGTTACTGTTGACAGAACATTCATCACATCGCAGAACCACGGTTATGCGGTTGTAAGCGACAGCCTTCCCGAAAGTGCAGGCAAGGTAAGCCATATCAACGGAAACGATAAGACCTGCGAGGGTGTTATGTACACGAATGCTCCTGCGTTCACTGTGCAGTTCCACCCCGAAGCGTGCGGAGGTCCGCATGACACTGCGTATCTGTTCGATAAATTTATCAGTCTGATGGAGGAGAATAAGAAATGCCGTTAAGAAGTGATATAAAGAAAGTTCTCGTTATAGGCTCTGGTCCTATCGTAATCGGACAGGCTGCTGAATTTGACTATGCGGGAACGCAGGCGTGCCGTGCGCTTAAAGCAGAGGGTCTTGAGGTCGTACTTATAAACTCAAACCCCGCTACCATCATGACGGACAAGCACATGGCGGACAAGATATACATTGAACCGCTGACGCTTGATGTAGTAAAGAAGATAATCAAGATAGAAAAGCCTGACAGCATTCTGTCAACGCTCGGCGGTCAGACGGGTCTTACCCTTTCAATGCAGCTTGCTGAGGAAGGCTTCCTTGCTGAGAACGGTGTAAAGCTGCTCGGTGCAAATCCCGAAACTATACACAAGGCAGAGGACAGACAGGCGTTCAAGGATACTATGGAGGCTATAGGCGAGCCGTGTATTCCCTCAAAGGTAGTTGAAACCGTTGAGGACGCTTTGGATTTTGCCGAGGTTATACACTATCCCGTAATTGTACGTCCTGCGTTCACGCTCGGCGGCACAGGCGGTGGTATTGCATATAGCAAGGACGAATTACACGAGATTGCAACAAACGGTCTGCGTCTTTCGCCTATCACGCAGATACTTGTTGAAAAGTGTATTTCGGGCTGGAAGGAAATCGAGTTCGAGGTTATCCGTGACGCAAAGGGCAACGTTATCACCGTCTGCTCGATGGAAAACTTCGACCCTGTCGGCGTTCATACAGGCGACAGTATCGTTATCGCTCCTGCGGTTACGCTTGCAGACAAGGAATATCAGATGCTGAGAACAGCGGCGCTGAACATCATTCAGGCGCTGAAGGTCGAGGGCGGCTGTAACTGTCAGTTTGCATTAAAGCCCGACAGCTTTGAATACTCGGTAATTGAGGTAAACCCCAGAGTTTCACGTTCATCGGCGCTTGCATCAAAGGCTACAGGCTATCCTATAGCAAAGGTTGCAACAAAGATAGCGATAGGATATTCGCTCGATGAGATCGTAAACCAGGTAACAGGCAAGACCTACGCCTGCTTTGAGCCTGCGCTTGACTATGTTGTAGTAAAGTTCCCGAAGTGGCCGTTTGATAAGTTCGTATACGCAAAGAAAACGCTCGGTACTCAGATGAAGGCTACAGGCGAGATAATGGCTATTGGAACGAGCTTTGAAGAAGCTATGATGAAGGCTGTACGTTCAATAGAGCTTGGCATGGACACGATGCGTAAAAAGGCTTTCAAGAAGCTGACAGATGAAGAAGTAAGAGCAAAGCTCCACGATGTCGATGTTGACCGTTCGTTCTGCGTATTCGAGGCGCTGAGAAGAGGTTTCAGCGTTCAGGAGATACATGATATAACCACTATCGACAAGTGGTTTATAACCAAGCTTAAAAACCTTGCAGAGCTTGAGCTGTGGCTTGAGGACGGCGAGCTTACACAGGAGAAATACGACCTTGCGAAGAAGTACAGCTACCTTGACAGGACTATCGAAAAGCTGTCAGGTCAGAAGCTGGCTGACAAGGGCATAAAGACACGTCACGCAGTATACAAGATGGTTGATACCTGTGCCGCAGAGTTCTCGGCTGAAACGCCCTACTTCTACAGCACTTATGACGATGAAAACGAGGCTGCGGAATTTATCGAGCAGCACCCGACAGATAAAAAGAAGATAATAGTTTTCGGCTCAGGTCCTATCAGAATAGGTCAGGGTATCGAGTTCGACTACTGCTCGGTACACTGTGTATGGGCACTCAAGGAAATGGGCTATGAAGCAATTATCTGCAACAACAACCCCGAAACAGTTTCGACCGACTTTGATACAGGCGACAGACTTTATTTCGATCCGCTGACATTTGAAGATGTTGACTCGCTGATAGCTACCGAAAAGCCTTACGGCGTTGTAGTACAGTTCGGCGGTCAGACGGCTATAAAGCTGACAAAGCACTTACAGGAGAGCGGTGTCAGAATACTCGGTACTTCGGCTGAAAGCATTGATGACGCAGAGGACAGAGAGAAGTTTGACGAACTGCTCGAAAAGTGTAAAATTCCTCGTCCTAAGGGACATACGGTATTCACGACTGAGGAAGCGCTCAAAGCCGCAAACGAGCTTGGCTACCCTGTTCTGCTCCGTCCGTCATACGTTCTCGGCGGTCAGAATATGATAATCGCTCACTGCGACAGCGATGTTACCGAGTATATGACAATCATCACGGCTACAGAACTTGAAAACCCTGTGCTGATAGATAAGTACCTTATGGGTACAGAGGTCGAGGTTGACGCTATCTGCGACGGCACGGACTTCCTTATCCCCGGTATTATGGAGCATATCGAGCGTGCCGGCGTACACTCGGGCGACAGTATCTCGGTATATCCCGCTCAGACATTATCCGACAAGATAAAGAGCACGATAGTGACATACACGGAGCGTCTTGCAAAGGCACTGAACGTAATCGGTCTTGTAAATATCCAGTATGTTGTATATAACAACGAGGTTTACGTTATCGAGGTAAACCCGAGATCATCAAGAACCGTTCCTTATATCAGCAAGGTTACGGGTGTTCAGATGGTCGATATTGCAACAAAGATAATGCTCGGTGAAACTCTCAAGGAGCAGGGCTACCACAGCGGACTTTATCCTGTGGGCAACTATGTTGCGGTAAAGGTTCCCGTATTCAGCTTTGAAAAGCTCCACGATGTTGATACACAGCTCGGTCCTGAGATGAAGTCAACGGGCGAGGCACTCGGTATAGCAAAGACATTTGAGGAGGCTCTCTACAAGGGACTTATAGCGGCAGGCTTCAAGATATTCAAGAAGGGCGGAGTAATGTTCACCGTCAAGAATTCAGACAAGCCCGAGATAGTGCCGCTGGCGGAGAAGTTTGAAAAGCTCGGCTTTGAGCTGTACGCCACAAGCGGTACGGCATCAATGCTGAACAGAAATATGATAGCCACAAACTTTACCTATCGCATACACGAGAATAAGGAGCCTAACGTAATAAGCCTGCTTGAAAGCGGCAAGATAAATTACGTTATCTCAACGTCCGAAACAGGCAGAAAGCCTGCACTCGACAGCGTTAAGATAAGACGTAAGTCGGTTGAGCGTTCTATCGCTTGTCTTACATCGGTCGATACGGCAAACGCTCTTGTAAAGTGTATCGCTATGGACAAGACTGTAGACGATCTTGAAATGGTAGATATAACAAAGATATAATGAGGTGCGATTTTGAGAACAGGCGAATATAAAGTAAAATTCAATTACACGATATTGAGGGGATTTATAGACGCTTTCGGTCTGGTTATGGCTCTGCTCATATATCAGACGACATACGCATACTATGATAAATTTATTCACCCCGATCAGGTGATAAATAACGTTTATCCGAACGGTGTGCCGCTTGACAGATGGATACTCGGCGGCATAGTGCCGTTTATCGCACTTGTCGTGCTTGTGTTCTCAGTGGTTTATATGTTCATACCGCATAAGTCAAGAACGCTTACTATAACAGCGGAAAACGCACAGAAGTATTACGACAATCTTATGATTACAAACAGCCTTCTGCGAATACTTGCGTTTCTTGCGCTGTGGGATTATACCTATATTTCGCAGAGCAACCTGTTGTATGCCGGAGAGTCATGGTTCAGCCTTCAGACAGTGCTTGACGTTATAGTGGGGTCGCTCGTTGTATACTTTATGTACGGCAGACTTAAAGCTATAGCGAAGCCTGCAGACAGGAAGAAGAACAACGTGATAAAGCCGAAGCAAAGTGAAAGCGATGATGAAGCGCTTACGGCGAAGGTGAAAATTGTCAAGGATGACAATACAATAATGCGCAGTTGATTATGCGACAAGGAAGCAAGGCAACATGATAAATTAACGTGTTGCCTTGATTTTTACACAGCGGCAAAACCGCAGGAAAGGAAAATATATGAGCTTTTTTTGTGATTCATATCCGATAGTTGATAAAAAAGCGCTCGGCGAGGGGATATATTCATATACGCTGAAATGTCCGGAAGTTGCCGAAAACGCACATATCGGACAGTTCGTTCAGATAAAGGCGGAGGGCTATATGCTCCGCAGACCTATCTCTATATGCTCGGTCGATAAGGAAAACGGCACTATGAGGCTCGTTTTTGAAGTAAGGGGCAAGGGTACGGATAAGATTTCAGAGCTTAACAAGGGAGATCTTATGGACGTTATCGCTCCGCTCGGCAACGGCTTTACCGTTCCTGCAAAGAAGGACGGCAGGGTGATAGTTGTAGGCGGCGGAATAGGCACGCCTCCCTTGCTTGACATTGCAAAGATGTACGGCGACAGGTGTACTGCTATACTTGGCTTCAGGAGCTTTGACAAGGTTATACTTGACAAGGATTATTCGCTTGCAGGGGCAAACGTTATAGTATGTACCGATGACGGAAGCACGGGAGTACACGGTACGATAGCACAGCCTCTTGCAGATGAGCTTGCAAAGGGCGATGTTGCGGCGGTATATGCCTGCGGTCCTACTCCTATGCTGAAAGCAGTCGTTGCGGCGGCAAAGCAGGCAGGGGTATACTCGGAGGTTTCTCTAGAGCAGCGTATGGGCTGCGGCGTAGGTGCGTGCGTTGTCTGCGCCTGCACGGTTATCCGTGACGGAGAAGAAAAGGTGCTTAGAGTATGCAAGGACGGTCCTGTGTTCAGCGGTGAGGAGGTAGTATTATGAGTTTCAAGCCTGATATTTCGGTAGATGTATGCGGTAAGCATTTCAAGAATCCCGTAATAGCCGCTTCCGGCGCATACGGTTTCGGCGAGGATTATACCAATCTTTATCCGCTGTCGGCGCTCGGCGGTATTTCCTGCAAGGGTACGACCTTAAACAAGAAGGACGGTAATATCCCTCCGAGAATAGCGGAAACTCCGAGCGGAATATTGAATTCCGTCGGACTTCAGAATCCCGGTGTTGACAGGTTTATAAATTACTATCTGCCCAGACTCAGAACGCAGGATACTGTGGTTATCGCAAATATCGCAGGTGCGGTAATTGACGATTATATAGCTGTTGCAGAAAAGCTGGATGCTACCGATGTTGATATGATAGAGCTGAACATTTCCTGCCCTAACGTAAAGCAGGGCGGCGCTACCTGGGGCGTTACCTGCGAGGGTGCGGCAAGCGTCACAAGAGCGGTAAGAAATGCTACAAAGAAGCCCGTTATCGTAAAGCTTACTCCGAATGTAACGAATATCACAGAAATTGCAAAGGCTGTTGAGGCTGAGGGTGCAGACAGCGTTTCGCTGATAAATACTCTGCTCGGTATGAGAATTGATATAAGAACAAGGCGGCCTATCCTGCACAACAATGTCGGCGGACTTTCGGGTCCTGCTGTGTTCCCTGTTGCAGTAAGAATGGTATGGCAGGTGGCGAATGCAGTCAAGATACCCGTTATCGGTATGGGAGGCATTGCAACGGCTGAGGACGCTATCGAGATGATGATGGCAGGTGCATCTGCTGTACAGATGGGTACGGCTATCTTTAACGATCCTTATGCGCCGATAAAGGTATGCGAGGGAATGGAAAAGTTCCTCGCCGAACAGAAAATAGAGAAGATAAGCGATATTGTAGGCACGGTAAAGCCGTGGTGAGTTTAAGTTGACGTAGATTTTGTTTTGCACGATAGGCAAAATTTGCGGCATTTGCCGCTATGTGCCTTGACGGCACATTAAAATCGTGTTATAACAACCTCAGACATAAAATCCGCTTATAGCGGATTTTTCCGTGCAAAAGCACGGCTTGCGGCGTACCGCTTGTCTGAGAACGTTGAAACACGATTTTGTTTTGCCTGATGGGCAAAATTTGCGGCATTTGCCGCTATGTGCCTTGACGGCACATTAAAATCGTGTTATAATATAAAAAAGAGGGAACCATAGACGGTCGCTCCCTTAAGGTGTAAAAATAATCGCCTTCAGTTTGCAGACACAAGGCGATTATTTCTTTTTAATGAAAGATAATAATCCGAGAAGCATAACGGTAAATCCTGTAAGGAATATACCGATCTGAATGAGATTATTCAGTGTTATGTACATCAAGGGCTTCACCTCCTTTCACAATGAAACATTGTCTGGGAGCATGAATGACCGCCTATCGTCCGAAGTTTCCCTCGGTAAGAATTATAGCATATATTGTATTTGTATGTCAATAACTGAATAGCATAGAGCTTTGAATTAAATCAAAGCTCTTTTCTTTTTAATCAAGCAGTTTCTTATACGTTAAATCTATAAGGAATGCGCCAAGCGGAGCGGTGATAATTATTGACAGCACGGCAACGGTAAGCACGATATTTCCGCATGAAAGCCCCATTGCAAGCGGAACTCCGCCGATTGCCGCCTGAACTGTGGCTTTAGGCAGATATGCAAGGCAGCAGAATAACCTCTGCTTGAACGGAATTTTTGTTTTGATAAGGCAAATCGCAACGCCTGCCATTCTAAACAGCAGAACGGCAACAATCAGTATCACTGCGGATATGCCTGCGCTGACGGCATAGTTAATATCCACTGCCGCACCGACAAGCACGAACAGTACAATCTCTGCGGCAACCCAGATACGTCCGAAACGGGCAGAAAGACGTTCTGCGGCTTCGGGACGTATTCTGTTAATCGTTATTCCGCTTGCCATTACCGCTACAAGTGACGAGAACGGCACTACCGCACCGAACGTATCTTCTACAGTACACAGCAGGAACGAAACGCTCACAAGTATAAGCAGTTTTGCAGTGTCACGGATATGTATCAGCTTCATCAATTTGCCGAGAATAAATCCGACAAGTATTCCTGCGGCGATGCCAAGTATCAATGACACGGGTATTTTTGCAAAGTCGAGAGCGTTTACCGTACCGCTCTGTGCAAGACCTGTGAACACGGAGAACATCACTATTACAAATACATCGTCAACGGACGCTCCGGCTAAGATAAGCTGGGGTATGCTGTACTTCTGACCACGGTTTTCTTCCATAAGCTTCAGCATTTTGGGGACGATTACGGCGGGGGATACCGCACCGACGACAGAGCCCATTACAAGCGCATCGGTAAGTGATATTCCGAGCAGGGCAGGGGCAAGCAGAGCCATACCGAGTATCTCAAAGCAGGCAGGCACAAAGCACATCAGCACGGCAGGTCTGCCGAATTTTTTCAGGTCGGCGAGGTTCAGCGAAAGCCCTGCTCGCATAAGGATAATCACTAGGGCGATTTTGCGCAGCTGTGCCGAAATATCAAGCACGGAGCTGTCAATCAGTGAGAAAACGTGAGGGCCGAGCAAAATTCCGACACCGAGCATACCTATAAGTGCGGGCAGGTGCAGTTTTTTGCACAGTTCTCCTGCAAGAAAGCCGAGCAGGAAAATAAGGGCGAGCGAAAATAACATAGAAACATCTCCTTTTGCAGTAGAACGGCAAAATAAAAAAGCCGACAGCTACTGCGTAAAATGCAGAAGTCATCAGCTTAAAATCCTTAAATTAAAAGCGGTTCGGGCTAAAGCCCCGGGAGAACATCATTCCCTTTATTACTGGTTTATTATAGCATTGTGAGGGTGGGGTTGTCAAGAGGGCACGAACACAGCGTGAGCAAAAGTCGGCTTACAAAAAATATTTTTGGAATCGGTTGACAATACCACATTCCTGTGCTAAAATAAAACTGCGACACAATTCAATATTTAAACTGTACAAGTATTCATTTTTACTACGGTAAAAGTGCATGCTCTATTTTCATATACTTGTACAGGATATGAATTGTGTCGCAGCAATCGGAGTTGTGCATTTTTCGGTGCGTGGCTTCGGCTGCGCACTTTTTTATTTTAGAAAGGAATATGAAAAGATGAGAGCAAAGAAATTTTCAGCGGTTGTGACTGCGGCAACTGCGGTAGTGGTCATGCTGACGGGTTGCGGTGGTGAGCAAACTAATAGCACGGCGAATAGTGTTATTACGAGCAATTCCGAAAATTCAACGACAAATGAGATTCAAAATAGCGACAACACAACAAATAATGTTTCCGGAGTACCTGATTTTGTAATACAGGCTCAGACAAATGGTGTTGAATATCCGGAAGACTATGAATTTGCTTTTTATACTTCAGAAGAGGGCGAAGAGTGTGCCGAGGTGGTTAGATATAAAGGTGATAAAAAGGAAATAATTGTGCCTAATGATTACGAAGGTAAACCTGTCAGAAGAATATGTGAAGCGGCTTTTCTTGACGTATTTAATAGGTCATCGGCGGCTAGAAGCGTTGTACTTCAGAGTAATATGAGAAATATTTGTATGAGAGCATTTGCCAAAAGCGATATACATACAATAGTCATTCCCGGAAATGTTGAGACAATTGAAACATCAGCATTTAGGGAATGCTATGAATTGGAAAATATTTGGTTAGGCGAAGGCGTTAAATATATGGGAGAATATGCTTTTGCAGGGGCAAAAACAAAAGAACTCATTATACCTGATAGCGTTTCATATATAGGCGACAAGTGCTTTTTGGGCACATCTGCAAAACTTATTTTCAGAGGAGAAGAATATGATTCTTCATCTGAGGAAAAAAGATTCGCAAGTGCTTTGGAGGATACATTCTGGAATTCTTCATCAGTTACAACAAGTGAAAATACTGTTATAGCTGGTAAAAAAGATGTAACTGAGCAAATAATACCCGATGGTGTTGAAAAAATCGGCACTAATGCTTTTGCAGAACAGAAAAACCTTAACAGTGTTAAATTATCTGAAAGCGTTACTACAATTGGAAGAAGAGTGTTTTACAAGTGCAATAATCTGACTCAAATAGATTTTTCTGAAAACTTGGAGTATATAGGTGATGAAGCATTTTATGGATGTGAAGGATTATCTGAAATTAAAATACCGGAAAGCGTGAAGAATATCGGAGCTTGTGCATTTGAACATTGCAAAAATGTTACAAAAATAACTTTGCCCAAAAATATTAAAATTATTGAAGCAGGCACATTTCATAGTTGCTTTAGTCTATCAGAAATTAATATACCTGAAGGTGTAACAGAAATAGGCGCCGGCGCTTTTGCGGCTTGCAAAAGTCTTGTAAATGTGACAATTCCGGACAGTGTTAATAAAATAGCCGCAATATCTAGTAGAAATGATTATGCACATTATGCGTCTTTTTACTCTTCACCTAATGTTAAAGTGACTTATAAAGGCAAAACATATTCATATGATGAAATTAATGATTTATATAAAGCTATAAACGGTTGATAAACGATATTGCCCTCCCTGCACACGCAGGGAGGGCAAGTTTATATCATTCAATATTCTGTATCTGCTCCCTTATCTTCTCAATCTCGCTCTTCATATCCACAACAAGCCTTGTTATGCGTATATCTGCCGCCTTTGAGCCGATAGTGTTTGTTTCCCTGTTGATCTCCTGCACCAGAAAATCAAGCTTTCTGCCTATCTCCTTGTCGCTGTCGAGCATTGAGCGCAGCTGTGAAAGGTGGGAGTGCAGACGTACCGTTTCTTCGTCAACGGCTGTCTTTTCGGAGAATATAGCCGCCTCGGTGAGTATTCTCTGCTCGTCAATATCCGATGAGCCGAGTATCTCTTTGAGTTTGTCCTCAAGCTTCTTACGGTATGCGGCGGTGCTTTCGGGTGAGTATATCTCAACCTTGCTTACCATGTCCTCTATTACATCTGCCTTTTCGAGTACATCAGCCTTGAGTGCCGCACCCTCTGTTTCACGCATTGCAATGAACTTGTCGAGTGCCGAGCTTACGACTGATGAAATATCAGCCCAAAGCTGTTCCTCGTCTGTTTCTTCTTTTATCACCGTGAATACATCGGGTATTCTGAAAAGGTCGGAGGCGGAAAGATCGTCCGTTATGCCGAGGTCGGGAGCGATAGTGCGGATAGCTTCTATGTACTGTGATGCTACCTGCTCGTTTACCTTTACCGAGGTGTCCTTTACGTCTATGTTGTAAACGAGGAGCGACAGTTCAACCTTACCTCTTGTTATCTTTTCCTTGAGCATTGTTTTCAGCTTAGGCTCAAGGTACTGGTAGTTGCGAGGGAGCTTTGACGAAAATTCAAAGAACTTGTGATTGACACTTCTGATTTCGGCGATGATTTCTCTGCCGTTGATTACAGCCTGTTCTCTGCCGAAACCCGTCATACTTCTTATCATAGTGGGTATCCTTTCTGTTTTTATATTTCTCTGTTGGGGAGCTACGCCCCAAACCCCATTTATATATATTATATTTTCAGTTCGCCGCTTTCAAGCATTGATTGTGCGGCAAGTAATATTCCTGTTTTTCCCGACGGATAGGTGATACCGCCCTGTAGCCATACCGCAAATGGCTCTCTGAGCGGTGCGTCTGCTGAAAGCTCTATGCTTGCTCCCATTGTAAATGCGCCTGCCGCCATTATGACCTTGCTGTCATATCCGGGCATATCCCACGGCTCAGGTGTCGCCATAGAGTCAACCGGCGAGCCGTTCTGTATACCCTTGCAGAATGCACAGAGAGCGTCGGGTGTGCCGAGTTTTATTGCGGCGATTATATCCGTCCTGTTTTGATTGTACTTAGGGAACGTTTCATAGCCGAGCAGTGAGAAGAATGCACACGCAAAAACCGATGTCTTTACAGCACTTTCAACTATCTGCGGAGCTAAGAAGAAGCCGAGATACATACCCCTGTTTTCGTCAAGCGAACAGCCTACCTCTTTGCCCGTTCCGACAGTAGTCAGACGGTAGCTGCACAGCTCTATCAGATCCTTTCTGCCTGCTATGTAGCCGCCTGTGCGGGCAATAGCACCGCCGGGATTTTTGATAAGACTGCCGATAATAAGATCTGCGCCGACCTCGGTAGGCTCACGCTTTTCCACAAATTCGCCGTAGCAGTTATCGACCATTATAATTGCGTCACTGTTTACGCTCTTTATAGCACTGATTATCTCGCCTATCTTGCTTATTGACAGCGAATCACGGAGCGAATAACCCCTCGAACGCTGGATATATGCTACCTTACAGCCCTTAGCTACAGCCGCCTTTATTCCCTCAAGGTCGGGTGTGCCGTCTGGAAGCAGATCCACCTGCGCATACTTTACGCCGAACTCCTTCAGCGATCCGCCGTGTTCGCCGTTTATGACCTCCGTTAATGTATCATACGGAGCACCTGTTACACACAGCAGTGTGTCACCGGGACGAAGCACGCCGAACAGGGCAGTGGAGAGTGCGTGCGTACCGTTTACAAAGCTGTGACGGACAAGTGCGTCCTCCGTGCGAAAAACCTCGGCATATACCATATCAAGCTTATCTCTGCCGTCATCGTTGTAGCCGTAGCCGATAGTGCCTTTAAGATGCATTTCGCTGACACGGTTGTTTATAAATGCGGAGAGTACCTTGTTTCCGTTGTACTCTGCGGTTTCGCTGATTTTCGCAAACTGTTCGCTTGCCATTTCTTCGGCTTTCTTTGCCGTTTCGAGCAGTCTGCCGTCAATATTGAAAAATTCCATTTTTATCCTCTTGTTATTTCATACGCTGTCCCTGTCGCCGTAAATCCGCAGTTTATATAAAACCGCTGTACGTTTTTCTTGCAGATAAGCGTTATTATTCTGTTGTCAAGTAAATTAGCCGTACAGGAAAGCAGTGCTGTTCCTATACCGTTTTTCTGCATATCCCGTCTTACTGCGATGTGCGACAGAAAACAGCTTTTATCATCATCAAAAAGCACTGTCGCCGTTGCAGCGGGTTCGCTCCCGTAATGCATTACGATAAGCCTTGATATACCGTGACGTACACGGTGGCAGGTGTCGGCGTACCAGTCATCAAACTGATAGTCGGAAAGTGAAAATCCGCTTTTCAGTATCTCAAATACAGTGCGGTAGTCCTCGGTAAATTCCGCTTTCAGCCGATTGTTACACACGGCAGGCATTTGTCCCGATGTCATTATATAAAGCGTTTTGGATTCTTCCGACAGCTTGATATCCGACATTACGGCTTTTGCACCGAGCATTTCCGAAAACGTTATAATGTTTTGCAAATCGCCGTTTTCGTTGCAGTGAACATAAAGCTCACTGCCGTAATAAAGGGCAAGCATATTATCGCCGGTATCGCCCTCATAGAACGTACAGAAGTCGTACCCCGTTCCGTAAGCGCTGTAATACGCATTTATCCGCCCGACTATCACATTGTCTGACGGATAACCGGGCGGCAGTGCGCCGTATATTCTTCTTATCATTTTTCCGCAAGCGCAAGATACATTGCATACGCAAGCTCAGCGGTACTTTGCACATCGCTTTTCTTTATCATACACGACGGCGAGTGCAGATACCTGCACGGAACGGATAGTGCGACCGTTCTGATACCGCCGACAGATGAATGGATTGCGCCGCTGTCGTTACCGCCTGCTACAAGCGTCTTTGTCTGGCAGGGAACGTTTATCTCCTTTGCCTTTTCAAAGCCGAGCCGATACAGCTCACGGTCATATATCGTACTTCTGTCCATATAGCTTACTACACAGCCCTTGCCAAGTTCGCATACACGCTTTTCACCGTCATTGCCCGCAAAATCGCAGGCTGTGGTGGTTTCAAGGACGATAGCGTAATCCGGCTTTACCGTATAAGCGGCAACCTTTGCGCCTCTCGTACCTATCTCCTCCTGCACAGTAAACACGCAGGTAACGTCATACGGCAGATCCTTATTCAGTATATCTACCATAATAGCACAGCCTATCCTGTCGTCAAGCGCTTTCTCACGCAGATAGCCGTTGCCAAGTTCGGTATAATCGCTTTTGAAATATGCGCAGTCACCGAGAGAAACGTATTTTCCCGCTTCCGCCTTTGATGAAGCGCCTATATCTATTGTCAGCGTGTCAAGCTTTACCGGTTCGTCACGCTCTTTGGGCGACTGCTGGTGTACCGCCTTGCCGCCGACTACTCCGACAGTGCCGTTTTTGAAGTGAAGCTGTCTGCCGATAACTACTTCTGGATTGATACCGCCGACAGTTGTAAATTTAAGATTTCCGTCATCGGTGATGTAGGTCACGATAAATCCTACCTCGTCCTGATGGGCGGCAAGCATAACCTTGTTTTTTGGGGTCGTAGCACCCTTTTTATTTACTATGATGTTGCCCAGCGGGTCGATTTTTGCATCGCACTCCTGCGGCAGCATTGAAAGTATCAGCTTTGTTACATCGCCCTCATCACCGCTCGTACCGTCGGCAAGACACAGCTTTTTTATATTCTCAAACAATTCAGCCATTTTCGGCACCGCCCTTCGTGGCAAAAGCCGTAATCAGCTTTGCTGTGGATATAACATCGTCTGTGTCGATGATTTCGGCAGGAGTATGCATGAATTTAAGCGGAATGGACAGCGTACACGCCTTTGCACCCGACTTGTTCACACTCATCGTGTCGGCGTTTGTGCCTGTTTTTCCGCCCATGACCTCAAGCTGATAAGGAATATTTTCCGATTTTGCAAGTGACATGAGCCTGCCTGACAGCTCTCTTGAAAGTGACGGCGCAATGCCTATCATAACGCCCTTCGACATATCGGCGCATTTCGCCCTGTCGCTGTCTGGAGTTTTCGCAAAGCTGACGTCCATTTCAAGAATATAGTCGGGGTCAAGATCATACACGGCTATCTTCGCACCGCTCTCACCGGTTTCTTCCTGCGCAGTGAACGATACGTCAAGGTCAAACACAAGTTCCTTACTTTTAAGCATTTCGAGAGCAGCCAGTATAGAAGCCACTCCGCACCTGTCGTCAAGCGCACCTGCACAGTATCTTGTGCCTAGCATAGCCACAGGCTCACAGTCGAAGGTTATCCTGTCGCCAAGCTCAATACGGCTTTCAAGTTCCTGCTTTGTATAGCCTGTGTCTATAACGATTTCCTCAATTTTAGGCACTCCGTCGCCGCTCTTTACATGGGGCGGAAGAACGGATACAACGCCCTTCACTTTTTCCTTGCCGTGAATCGTCACGCTCTGCGCCGCAAGCACACGTCTGTCGGGACCGCCTACCGCACCGACCTTTATAAAGCCGTTATCGTCAATAAACGATACGATAAGTCCCACCCTGTCGATATGTGCGTCAAGCAGAAGTTTCGGCTTGTTGCCCGTACTTTTTATATGTCCGATAACGTTGCCGAAATCGTCAATACTGCAATCGTCCGTGTAGCTTTCAAGCATTGACAGTGCAATTTCGGACGCACTTCTTTCATCGCCCGAAACGCCGTCAACACTGCACAGACGGTACAGCATACTGTTAATATCCATTGTCATCTTTCTTTCATGGCTTAATATAAGCCGTCCATTTTTATCTTTTCTTTTACTCTTTCAAGCTCCGCTATAAACTGCTCATCGAGCTTGCTTAAGCTGTAGCCCTTCGGGAAGATAAGCACGTCCTTGTTTACCTTGTAGGGAACATCGCATTTCAGCTGTACCATTGCGTGCTGTTCAAGACAGCTTTTAGGAACGGGTGAAACCCACATATAAGTGTTGTGCAGATTTCCGAGCAGGTCAAACTGACTTCCTCTTTCGTAAACATATATACGCTTTTTACGGTGTTCCGAAACGCTTGAACGTGATATCTTCGAGAATGACAGCGACGGCACTGAAAGGTCGCCGTGTACTATCTCGATATAATCCTCTAAGTCGGAATATTTCACTATACCGTCCGGATTTTCCTTTGCAAGCGGGCTGTCCTTGTTCACAAGAAGCTTGTATTCAAACTCCCATAACGGACGGTATTTCAGATTCTTCCCGTCAAGCATTGCAAAATACTGCTTTTCGTGGATATTCTGATATCTGATTATCCCCAGCTTGAAGTCGAAGTTCAGGATGTTGTTGATAGCGTCCATCGAATTTGTTTCCTTGAAATTGATGGATATTTCCTTGTCGGTATCAAGCAGGCTCACAAAGTTTGAAAACGCCTTTGTGATATAGGTAGCTCTTGGAACGGAAATGCTGAAACGCACACCGTCATCCACCTTAGGCTTGTAGAGCGATACCATTTCGTCAAACTGATCAAGCACCGCCTTTGCGTAGCCTAAGAATTCGCCGCCTTTTTCCGTAGGAGCAACCCCCTTTGTAGTCCTGCGGAATATTGTGATACCTATTTCGTTTTCCAGCTCTTTTATAGCCTTGCTGAGATTAGGCTGTCCCATGAATAAGTTGTTTGCCGCCTTTGTGATCGAACCGGTTTTTTCGATCTCAACCGCATATTTCAGATGCAGCAGGTTCATTGAAAACCATATCCTTTCATCACAGAGGGAAAAACCTCTGTTAAATTATAACCCTTATATATTTTAATTTTCTTTTTTAGGTTCAACGTGTGTAAAAGACTGTATTGCCTCTGTTATAGTCTTTTCGTGTGCGAGCTTACCGTACTTGTCAACCTCTGCCTTGTTCTTTTCGCCGTGTGTCAGGCAACCTGCTCCCCCGATGCAGCCGCCGACGCAAGCCATACCTTCAATGAAGTTGTTGGGCAGAAGATTCTTTGATGCACGCATAAGCGCACGCTTGCATTCTTCGATACCGTCGCAGGAAAGTCCGTTAAGCTTGAAGTCCTCGTTGCCCTGCTCCTTGAGAGCCTCGGCAACTGCGTCTGCAAGACCGCCGCAGCGTGCGAATATTCTGCCGTAGTACGATGCGTTATCAAGCTCTGTTCCTTCAAGCTCGGATACCTCTATATCCTTGCTGTCGAATATAGCCTGTAACTCTTCAAACGTCATTGCATAGTCTACATAAGGCTTTACCTTATCCCACTGTACCTCCATCTTCTTTGCTGTGCAAGGTCCGATGAATACTACCTTGGCTGTGGGATCGCTGTCCTTGATGTACTTTGCTATTTCAGCCATAGGTGACAGGTTGTGCGAAATCTTGTCTGTCATAGTCGGGAATGCTTTCTCGATGTACATTACGAATGCGGGACAGCACGAGCTTGTAAGGAAGCCCTTTTCGGCAAGCTCCTTTGACTCCTTGTACGCTACCATATCCGCACCGAGCGCCGCCTCAACTACGCTGTGGAAGCCAAGCTGCTTGATAGCCGTAACCACCTGATCGAGCTTCGCATAGCTGAACTGGCTTGCGATCGAGGGCGCTACTACAGCATAAACCTTGTAGTTCTGATTGTTGTTGCTGCCCTTTAACGTTTCTATAATGTCAACGATATATGACTTGTCGCTTATCGCACCGAACGGGCAGGTGTAAACGCACGCACCGCACGAAATGCACTTGTCGTTGTCAATGTGAGCCGCAGCCGAGCTTGTGTCTGTCGCTCTTGAGATAGCGCCTATCTTGCAGGCTCTCTCACACGGACGCTTGAATTCCAGAATAGCGCCGTAAGGACAAACCTTTGCACACTGACCGCAGTTTACGCACTTTGACTTGTCGATGTGCGCCTTCTGATGCTCGTCAAATGTGATAGCACCCATACGGCAGACATCTTCGCAACGGTGCGCTATACAGCCTCTGCACGCCTCCGTTACGTCATAGCCGCCTACGGGACATTCGTCACAGGCAATATCTATTACCTCAATTACGTTGGGATTTGTCGGATCGCCGCCCATAGCAATCTTTATACGTTCCGAAACGATAGCTCTCTCCTTGTAGATACAGCATCTCATTGTGGGCTTATCCTTGACTATTTTCTTCGCAACGTCATTAAAGAAGCTGAACGAATCCGCAGGCTTTTCAGTACCCTCTGTCGTCCATGCGTGTCTTGCGACTTCTCTTAAAACCTTGTACTTCAGATACTGTACCTTGGTGTCAAACTTTCTTAACTTCTTATCCATTTTTCTTACTGCGGATTTTCCCCGCCGACCGCCCGAGCGGTCGCTCCTTTCACATAGTTTTTTCTTCTTGTTCTACTTTTTTATATCGCTTTCTCTTTAGAAATAGCTTACTTTTATTTTCTTGCCCATTTGCCTTAGGCATTTGCTCAGCTCGTCAACAAGCTGCATTTTTATGTTGAAGGTGATAGGCAGATTAGGGTTCTGGTGTGCCGCATTGACAGCCCTGCCCACATAGAAATTGATATCGGTAGCGTCCTCAAAGAGCATTCTTGCTATGCACGATGCGCCGTCCTGAAGTATCGTCCAGTCATCGTACAGCTTGTTTTCACCCAGATAATCCTTAGCGTAGTCAAGCACCTTGCTTATTGTGATAACGCCCTCTGTAACTATATCTACACCCTCAATGGTAGCCATAGGCGGAATATCGGGGCTGATGTAGTCAAGGCAGGGTATAACCGGCTTTCCGAGAAACTGTCCCGTAAGTGTAGATGTCGTACCGCCGCAGACAATATGCTTTCCTTCTTTTGAAAAGAACAGCGTCATCATCTTGTTCAGATCCTTTGGATCGGACGGCGGACCTATCATAAGGTTCACCTGTTCACGCTCACGGATCTTTATGACCCCGACAGTAGTATCATCGCCCGGCGAGCCGCCGTACAGCCTTACGCATTCGTCAAGCAGAAGCGTGGCAAGCGCCTTTGCGGAATACTCCCTGTCATATACGCCCTCCATGAATTCTATTATATTATCTCTCTGCCAGCCGAAATTGAGCGACGAACCGACGCCTGCATAGATAGCGCCGTCGCTTGTGGTGATAAAGGTATCGTCCAGCTTCAGCTGTACCTTTGAAATATATATCGTCTTGCCGTCTATCTGATTTATGGTTTTCGGATAGTCAAAATTCTTGCCGTCACGCAGCATTATCACCTGCGGATTATCGTACTGGATTATCTCGGCTTCCTTGTTGTTTACCACCCTTATTATAGTAAAGGTCGAATATGCGACCTTGCGTACCTCGCACACGGGCAGGGTAGAAGCCATAGTTGCAACGCAGTCCTCAACGCTCATATTGTTTGCCATCATAGTGGATATTATCTTTGAAGTCAGCGTTGAAAGAATTGACGCTTTTACACCGCTTCCCAGTCCGTCTGCCAGCACGAATACTATTGAGTTTTCGTCCTGCTCGACCAGCTCCACATGATCGCCGCAAAGCTGTTCGTCGTGCTTGTTGACGCTGAGATAACCTATATCGGTGCAGAAGCTGAACGCTTTACTGTTCATCATTTGACAGGTTCTCCTTGAGCTTTGTAAGTGCGACCTTTGTTTCGGCGGTCGTTTCGCCGAGAAGTGACGCTATTTCCTGAACGACACGCATCTGCTTTTCGATTACCTTGTCGGTGACTGCGATAGTTTCGGCGGCGTTCTTTTCACGCTTTGCCCTTGATATCTCTTCACCGGTAATATCACGCATTATCGACATTATGATATGATAGCTCTTATCATAGATTATCGTTTCTTCGATATACTTTCCGTATTCGGCAAGATAGGTGCGCTTGTTGTGGATATTCTCGCCGGTGTTCATAACCTCAAGATACGATACGGGGTCGAGTATCCTAACAACAGGACAGCCCATAACATCCGACAGGCTCTTTATATTCATTATTTCACGCGCCGCCTTGTTTATCTGCTGTACTTCAAGATCCTCGCTGAGTACCATAATACCGTTGGGCGTGTTGTTGATTATATTATCCGAGAAGCTCTCCGCTTTCTCCTTGAGATATGGCAGACACATTGTAAGATCCGCCTTGCCCTGCAATATAGCTACCGCTTTTTCACGGCAGGTATCATATCCGCAGCTTCCGCAGTTAAGCTCCTGTGACGGATCGCTCTTGTTCATCTTGCGGAGTATTTCTTCTATTGCCTTGCTTCCGGGCATAGTTTTCTGCATACTGATAAACGGGAGCGATTTTGTCATATCCGCAAGCTCGACCGTATCGAATCTGCCGCTTCCGGCAAACTCGTCCACAGCCCTTCTTTCGTGTATAACGCCCTCGTGCTTTTTATCCATAGCAGGTCCGCCTATACAGCTGTTGACGCAGGCGGACATTTCTATAAAGCACTTTCCCACGTTGCCGTCTATAATATCACGCAGAGCGTTACGGCAGTTCTCCACGCCGTCTATCGCCATATATAGATATTCGGGGTTGTCCTTGTTCATAGAACGCAGAATGCCCGATGTTGTGGGATACAGCCTTGTCTTTGCTCTGTCGCTTCTTCCGGCATTGTCCGAAACCGGACAGACCTCTATGTTCTCTTCCTTGAGCCAGCCTGTAAGCTCCTCAAATGTAAGCACGCAGTCGATTGCACCTGCGTAAGCGTCAGCCTCTGCCTTTTTTGAAAGGCACGGACCGATGAATACGGTGTGACAGCCGGGATATTTCTTCTTTAGTATCTCTCCGTGTGCAAGCATGGGCGATTTCACCTGTGCAAGATAGGGGAGAGCCTGAGGGTAATATTTCTGTATAAGCGTATTTACCGTGTGACAGCATGAGCTTATGATTATTTTATGCTCGCCGTCCGCAACCAGCTTTTCATACTGCTCGGTAACAAGCTGTGCGCCCTCGGCGGTTTCCTCCGCTCCTGCAAAGCCCAGCTTTTTAAGAGCGTCGTTTAAAGCGGTTATGCCGATACCGTCATAGTTTGCCACAAATGACGGAGCAATGCTGACATAAACGGGAGTGCCGGAGGCAATAAGCTCTTTTGCTTTGCCCACATCGTTTCTTATCTGCTTTGCGTTCTGCGGACAGGCTACAAAGCACATACCGCACAGAATACATTCGTCCTCGACAATGTTCGCCTGCCCGTCAGAAAAACGGATAGACTTTACCGGACAGTGTCTTATACATTTATAACAGTTTTTGCAGTTGGATTTCTTCAGCCGTAAATAACTCATAGATTACACCTTGCCATAAGTTTTAGCAGTGAATTTTTCCGCATTCACAATAAAGCGCTCGTGAGAGCCCTTGCCGATAATATCCTTTTCATCCCTTGCAACGACCTCAAATACAAGCCTGCGGTTGTCGATTTCGGTAAGGACCGCTTCTGCGGTAACATTCATTCCGACGGGAGTAGCGGCAACGTGCGCAATGTCAAGCTTTGTGCCGACAGTGGTCTGTCCTTCCTCAAGCTGTCCTTCAAGCGCCGTACAAGCTGCTTTTTCTATAAGTGCGATCATCGCCGGAGTAGCGAAAACCTTGAGTGAGCCGCTACCCATTGTGACAGCCGTATTGGTGTCATCGACCTTAACTTCCGCTTTTCCTTTTAATCCTGTTGTGAGCATTTAAAATTCACCGTTCCTGTTTATTTTTTTGTACTGCCGTCAGTCAAGACAGACAAGTACCTTTTCGTCAAATATCTGCTGGAAGTTGTTTTCGTTTACTCCGCAGATTATTTCATCGTCTATTTTTATCGTAACGCCGTCTGTGCATCTTCCAAGACAGAAAGCGGCGCCGAGGTTTACCTTATCCCCGATATTGTGGTTTGCTATGTAGTCCTTTGCAAGCTCGATTATTTTGTACGAGCCTTTTAAATGGCATGAGCTGCCGACGCAGATGCTGATGTTCTTCATAATACTGTTTCCTTTCAAATAAAGCGGAGCGTATCAGAAAATGTGACCGTCCCTGATCTCAAACTCCAGATTTTGTGAAAGCACCGCAAGAGAAGCCGCCAGGTTTTCATACTGGACGAGTACGCCGGATGGCACGGACAGATGTACGGAGGTAAAGTTCCATATTGCAAGTATTCCGCACGCTACCATTTCGTCACAGACCTGCTGGGCATATTCGGGCGGAACGCAGATTATACCGATATGAATTTTAAGTCTTGAGCATAGATCCGACATTTTTTCTGCCGGAAGTATACACTTACCGTCAATAATGCTCTCGTCCGTATCGAATGCCGCTACTATATCAAGACCATAGCGTTCAAATTCCTTATACGCAAGGAGCGCCTGTCCAAGCTTTCCCGCGCCTGCGATTACTGCCTCTTTCGTATTGTCATATCCGAGAAAACTCTCAAGGTCACGGATAAGTTCTTCGGCAACATAACCCGTTTTTGGCTTGCCTCCGGTAAGACTTACCGCTGCCAGGTCTTTGCGGACCTGCACCTCGTTCAGCTTAAGGTCGTTTGCAACAGTCGTTGCCGAAATGTTGCGGACGCCATCGGTCTGCTTTCTCTTCAGATAATCAAGATAGAATGGCAATCTCCTCAGTGCTTGCTTAGAAATTGTACCGTTCATTTGTTCTGCCTTTCTGTGCGGAAGATATAGTTCTTCCGTCTGTCTATACATATATTATTATATTAAAAATTGTAAGTCCTGTCAACCGATTTCGGCAAAATCGTTAAAATTTTATCGAATTGACGGACGAATAGTACAACACGGGTAAAAACATACTTGAAATGCCGTTTGAAAGAATGTTTTTTGTAATTTCGCACAATAACATAACACTGTTATGCTGTTGCTTTGGTGCAATGCTATGAAATGGTGTCAGGGGTATTGACATTATCACGGATATAGGTTAAGATAACAGTGTTATGTAAAATTCTGCGGAAAGGAAGTGCCTTTATGAGCGATAACGAAACAAGACAAAAGCTGATAGACAGCGCAAAGAAAGAGTTCTTTGAAAACGGCTTTGCAAAAGCCTCGCTCAGAAAGATCTGCACAAACGCAGGTGTCACGACAGGCGCTTTGTACTTCTTTTTTAGAAATAAGGACGACTTGTTCAGTGCGATCGTTGCACCTCCGCTTTTAAAGCTGAAAGAGATGTTGATTAAGCATAACCGTGAGGACAAGGAGTATTTAGGCTCGCAGGACGAGCAGACGAGGAGCGTTGAAAATCAGCTTTCAACTCATAAAGAGGCTGTCACTATGGTGGGCTGTCTTTATGACAATTATGACGCATTCCTGCTGTTGCTCACAAAGTCGCAAGGCTCGGTCTACGAAAACTGCGTCGATGAATTTGTTGCACTTATGGAAGTGGGCTTTCGCTCAAGTGCCGAGGCGCTGCTTAAGAATATGCCCGGCTATCATGTTGACGAGTATATGCTCCATTGGCTCGCCCATATGGATATAGAGATGTTCATACATCTGCTTACCCACGTTCCCGAAAAGGAGAAGGGACTTGCGTATGCCGCGAAAATGATCGGCGCAATGGTAAAGATGTGGTTTGATTTGTTGTTTGTAAAAGATGAATAATGCTGACCGCCTTACACGGCGGTCATTAAAAGCACCATAGGATAACGCTGTTATGTTAGTGATAACTAATACGGTTAGATAAAACTAATAATGATACGGGAGGACAAAGAGATGTATCTTGAAGTAAAAGACGTGAAAAAAAGCTACGGCTCAGACGCCGGCTACACACAGGTATTGAAGGGTGTGACCACAAGCGTTGAAAAGGGAGAAATGTGCGTAATACAGGGAACGAGCGGATCAGGCAAATCGACTCTGCTTAACTGCATAGGCGGTCTTGACATTATGGACAGCGGCTCTGTAAAGGTTGACGGCACGGAAATATTCGGGCTTAAGGCTGACGCTCTGGCAAAGTACAGAAAGGCAAACCTCGGCTTTATATTCCAGTTCTATAACCTTGTGCCTAATCTTACTGTCGAGGAAAATATTCAGGTATGCGAGTACCTTACCGATAAGCCGCTTGATATGAACGAGCTTCTCGATACGCTCGGACTTACAGAGCACCGCAAGAAGTTCCCATCACAGCTCTCCGGCGGTCAGCAGCAGAGATGCGCTATAGCAAGAGCGCTGATAAAGAACCCAAAGCTCCTGCTGTGTGACGAGCCAACGGGTGCGCTTGATTCAAAGACTTCGAGGGATATACTTGTGCTTCTCGAACAGGTAAACAGGAAATATGGCACAACAATGCTGATAGTAACGCATAACAACGCTATAAAGAATATGGTGCACAAGGTGATAATCTTAAAGGATGGACTTATCAAAAAGGATTATTACAACGAAACGCTTATACCTGCCGCCGAGTTGGAGGATCTTTAATATGAACAAGGTGCTTTCAAAAAGAATACCGAGGGAGTTCAGGTCTAATCTCCCTAAGTACATCGCACTGCTGCTTCTGATAGTGCTTTGTATGTATCTGGTGACTGCGATGGTGGCAAGCTCGGAAACGATTATTATCAGAACAGACGAGCATAATGCTGCAAATCACGTTGAGGACGGCCAGTTCACAACGTTCTTGCCTCTGACAGATGAGCAGGAAAAGAATATTACCGATAATGGCGTTACCCTTGAGCGTATGTACAGCCTTGATATAAAGGCTGAGGACGGTTCAACTCTCAGAGTGATGAAGAACCGCAGAAATATCGACCTTGTCGAGCTTATAAGCGGCGAATATCCGTCTAAAGACAACGAAGCGGCAGTCGAACGCAGATATGCGGAAGAACACAGCCTTGATGTCGGCGACAAGCTGACAGTCGGCGGTACAGAGTATACCGTATGCGGCATAGGCGCATCTCCCGACTATGACGCACCGTATCAGAATATGTCCGATATGGCTGTATCAAGCAAAAATTTCGGTATTATCTTTGTTACCGACAGCGAGTACGAAAGAGTGTCGGACAGTTCAAAGTCGGCGCAGACTTTTACATACGGCTATCTTCTCGGAAACGATATGACCGATGATAAGCTGAAGGAGCTTATCGAGGATTTTGATTTTGACTATACGAAGGTTACCGACAAGTATTATCTTGAAGCGGTAAACGAGGCGCTTGAAAAGCGTACCGAAATAGAAAACGGCATCAATGATTTAGCCGAAGGTGCGGACAAACTTCATAACGGTCTTAAAGATCTGTCGGACGGAGCGGATACGCTGTATGACGGTATGAATGATTTGTCGGACGGCTCGGATACGCTGTATGACGGTCTTAAGAGCTTATCAGACGGAACAGTACAGCTTCATAGCGGTATGACAAGCATATATGACGGTGCATCGGCTCTTGACAAGGGGCTTAGCGAGCTGTCAAGCGGTGCTGTCTCACTGAACGGTGCAATAGCAGGAGCAAATTCCGCAGGGCTTATCCCTCCCACAATGAACGCTCTTGTAAGCGGTGCGGACAGCCTTGCTTCAGGACTTAAAAGCGCAAAAAGCGGCTCGTCTGAGCTTGTATCCGGCATAAGCAGTGCAAATAGAGGAGCAGAGCAGTTATCGACAGGCGCAACCGATGCGGTAAACGGAGCAAAGGAGCTTGCCGATGGCACAAAAGACGCTAAGAACGGCGCTAAAGAGCTTGCAGACGGAGCGAAAGACGCAAAGGACGGAGCGGGCGAGCTTGCAGACGGTATACACGAACTTAAGAGCAATATCGGAAAACTGCTCGATGCGGCTTTCGACCTTGATCTGACCAACCTCACATCGTTTGTGAAAAGAGCGGATAACGTCCGTATCGCAGGTGCGGCAGGCGATGTCGTAATGAATAAGTACGGCGGACTTGCGGCGTGCGTAATTCTTATGGCGCTGTTTGCATATGTAATATCCGTATTCGTTGTTCATCAGATAAACAGGGAGAGCAGTGTAATAGGTGCATTGTACGCTCTCGGAGTAAGTAAAGGCGCACTTATAAGGCACTACATAATGCTCCCCACGATAATAGCGTTCATTGGCGGCGTACTCGGCTCGGCGATAGGCTTTTCCCCTATGTCGATACAGTCACAGCTTGCAGACAGCTACTCGTATTTTTCACTGCCCGATTTTCAGACGGTAATACCGCTTTACCTTGTGATATATGCCGTTGTCATTCCTCCCGTGATAGCGGCAACAGTGAATGCGCTCGTTATAAACAGACGTCTTTCCGCACCGGCGCTGTCGCTTATGAGAAACGAGCAGAACGTAAGGAATATCAGCCGTATGGAGATAAAGAGCGGCGGCTTTGTAAGAAAGTTCAGAATACGTCAGCTTCTGCGTGAGATGAGAGCGAATATCACGGTTGCGGCTTGTATGTTCGTTTCAATGCTCATTCTTATGCTCGGACTTGACTGCTATTCAATGTGTAATAACGTAACAACAGATACGCTTGCAGGCGCAACATACGAGTATATGTATACGCTTAAATACCCGACTTCCGAAGTTCCCAATGGCGGCGAAGCGTGTTATGTCAAATCGCTTGCAAAGGAAAAGGACGGCTACACGCTTGATATTACGGTAATAGGCATAGACAGCGATAATCCGTATTATAACGTTGATGTGAAAAAGGGAAAAAGCATTGTCACAGCGTCATTATCGGTAGCCCAGAGATACGGAGTAGCCGAAGGCGATAAGTTCATTCTTACCGATGAGGCGGGGGATACCGACTATGCTTTCACAGTCGGCAGTATAAGCGATTATTCCGCAGGACTTGCCGTGTTTATGGATATTGACAGTATGAGAGAGCGTTTCAGACAGGACGATGATTACTACAATATGGTGTTGTCCGACAAAGCGCTTGATATAGACGAGGGCAGAATTTACTCGGTAACGACAAAGTCGGATATTGAACGCTCGTCAAAGATATTCAGCGAGCTTATGAGCGGAATGGTTATAACGCTTGTCGGCACATCGGCTGTAATTTTTGTAGTGGTAATGTATCTTATGATTGGCGTGATGATAGACAGAAGTTCGTTCGGCATTTCACTGCTGAAAACCTTCGGTTACAGCAAAAAAGACGTGAAGAAGCTGTACCTTGACGGCAATGCAATCACTATAGCAATATCGGCAATAATCTGCTTACCGCTGTCAAAGCTTGTTATGGACAGAATATATCCTTCGTTTATCCCTAACGTTGCCTGCGGAATAAACCTCAATTTTGCGTGGTATTTATATCCTGCTTTGTTTATCGCCGTTATGCTGATATATCTTCTCACAAGCACGCTTCTTGTAAGAAAGCTGAACAGGATAACACCTGCCGAGGTGCTGAAAAACAGAGAGTAAGAGAATAAAACAGAACATAAAACCGCTCCCGACTGTAACGGTCGGGAGTAAATGTTTGTATGAAAATAATTATAAATTGCTATAACAAACTTATTGGTAATGTAGTATGCTGATACATACTACTAATAATACCGACAACAGTTTTCATACTGATAAGGTGTTAATTATTTCGTGAGTAAGCCTGTGTGTTTGCATTATCTCCGAGATATTTGTTTAATGGGTTAAAATCAACTTGTGAATTAGCATAAGTCCATTTTGCAGTTTTGTTAGCACTTTTAGCATCAACTTCAAGCTGTGCTTTATTCAGCCTTAATTTTCTTTCAAGTTCATCATTATAAGCCTTTAATCTTTGTAATTCTGCTTCGTCAAACAGATTTAGTTTAGTAGGGTTAATACTCTCAATAGCAGCTATTTTCTCTTTTGTGTCTTTAAGTTCCTTGTTTAAACTTTCTGTTTCACTCTTTAAGGACGAAATGTTGCTTTGGTAATTGCTCATTTCCTCCATACTTTTTTTATAAGCATTGACAAGATTATCAAATGCTGTTATAATAGTATTAATGGCAAATTGGATTGCAGCACCTACAAGCATACCTGTAACCATATTGCCCAACGTTGAGCCTATATTAGCAATAGCACTTTTAAAACCGCCACCTGCTTTGGCTGCATCTTTTAACCCGGCTGATATTTGTTCTGTGGATTTACCAGCTTTATTTGCATCCTTAACGTATTTTTGTGCAGCTACAGAACAGCCCGTAAGATTGGCTGAGAATGCTTCGGCTTCGATTGCCCCGTCATCCATAGCTTTAACGTAGTTCAGAATCCCTTGAACATCATTATTATTTAATTTGCTGCCTTGAAATACTGAATAGAAAAATCCCTGTCCGTTTGACAAGTTTTCTTTTATATCAGATATAGAGCTGTTGAATATTGATATACTTTCAGCAGCTCCCGTTACATCATCCTTTATTGTTCCGAAAATCGTACTTTTTTAGAGTTGTGGAAACCCTGTTTAATTTAAGGAGATATATAATGATTATTACTGGAGTATGTTATCAATGTCCAAAATGTTATAAGCCAATTAGTTCCGAAAATCTTGATCAAAAAGTTTTTTTGTGTCCGAAATGCAATGTTGAAATGGATTATATAGAAACTTATGATTTCGATACAGAAACTCACAAAGTAGTAAAAAGATGGAAGGAAGAGGATAGGATAAATTATGTTATCCCAACTAAACCTGTTGTTACCTGTCCCTACTGTAACTCTACAAATACAAAGAAAATTTCATTAACCGCTAAAGCAGTAAATACAGCTTTGTTTGGTATATTAGGCACTAAGAGACATAAGCAGTGGCACTGTAATAAATGCGGTAGTGAGTGGTAAAATAAGCATAAAAATAAGACACCTATTTTTTAGGTGTCTTTGTCGTTTAAATAAGATTGTTTATTTCGACAACTCCTTATATAACTCATCCCAAGAATCTTCTTCTCGCCATTCATCATCTTTCTTAATCGAAGGATTTTCAGGAGTTGTTGACTTAATTTTTGCAATATTATTCTTTACTAAATTCTTCATCATAATATCAAAGTTATTAACATCTTTCATAACTCAAAACCCCTTTCAATTTTATTTTGTTCTAAAAATATATTGACTTTCAAAGAAAAATATGGTATATTGTTTATTGCAGGGAAACCATCATCGAAGTTTTCGTTCCATTTTGATAGATGTAAAAATAGGCGGCAACCTCACATCACTAACATTGGTGGGAAGGAGGTTGAACTTACACACCTTTGTTAGAATACATATAGCAAAGGAAGTGAAACATTACGATAGATACTTGTATTGGCATCTTTGGCTGTGTTTTAAATGCAGTTTCAATTGTAGTCCAGATAATAACGAGTAGAAAGAAGTAATCCGCCTAGTACCAGTAGGCGGATTAAAGTATTATAAGCTTTAAACACCGAGGTCAACCGTCTATATGGTTTCCCTACACCTTGATTATACCAAATACACTTTGAAAAGTCAAGTAAAAACTTTGTGTATTTTTTATTATATAATAAGAATTTTGTACATTAAAACAAATTCTTACATTTTTGTGGCGAAATCAAAAAATTTTAGATTTTAATCAGAAAAGAAACAACTATTTTTGTTAAAGGAATCGGTTACAGTGGTTACAACTTAATCTGTTTTTATGGTGAGGACACAAATGGCAAACCTCTCCTTTCCAATAGATATAAGAAACCTCCCATTTGGTTGGGAGGTTAAAGACTATAGAACTCCTTAATTTATAAAGAAATCAAGGTCTCAAAAATCTATGTCATACTTCACATAATAAAGCATTACATAGTTTGTGAAGATTATAAAAATATTTCTAAACAGCTCAAGAAATTAATTTTATGGTCAAGATACATGAAACGACATAATGACATAAATTGATTATTTCTTTATGCAGAAAAAGAATATTACTCTTTTTTTTATATATAAATATAATGAAATTACAATTTGATGCCATTCAAAAGGAGGAAATTTCTTTGAGCAAAAATGCGAATATAACAGATCAGCAATATATTACATGTATATGTTATATATACAAGAACCAACCTGTCCAATTTGAACAATTATGGACATTCATATCATCATTTGAACTAACAAAATCTCAAAAAATCGACCTTATTAATAAAATTTTAGATTCTACCATTGTCCTATGTAAAGATTGGGTTTTTTATACAAAAGATAATGCTGATTGATAATAAACAAACAAATCATCATTAGCATCAATAGTATCGTCATCCAGATTAACATCTGAATATTCTACTAACCCGCTATTAAGTAATTCATCAAGAATATTCAAAATAGCCGTTTTGTCTTTTATGCCGTTTGATTTCAATTTATCAAATAAATCTGACAGCAAAAAAGGTTTTTCCATTTCTAAAATAGTTTTTTGAATTAACATATCCATATTGAATTCCTCCATTAATTCATTTATATCTGAGTGTTAATTATTATAACACATTATTCACAAAAAGTCAAGACTTTGGAACTGAATCAATTTTTATATTTTTTAGCTCATCAACGAACGCATTAACAACGACTTTTTCCAGTCCCTTCAAATTGGGCTTGAGATTAGGATCGTTAGAAGGCAAGGGTAAAAAATATAAATGAAAAGGAACATATGAAGATTTTTGTTTTTCTAACAACTCACCACATATTGACACCGTTTCCATTCTACATCCTTTTTCTTCCTTATCCCAAAGATAAAGAGGAGAACCAATATCAAAGCATCCCAAATTAATATCACATCCTCTTATGATGCAATGTAGTATATTAAGAGTTTTTCCTTCCTCAGTAGATAAATAGTTATTTATTTTTCTCTCAACACATTGATAAAAAAGATTTTTTGTGCTTTTGCTAAGAAATGAATCGAGTATAGTGTGAAAAACATATCCTACTTGATAATGATTTTTTTCTTGTATTTTTGTGGCAGTTCCTTTATATATAATTTCCATTGGGCTATTGTCAAAATTCGCTGATTCTTTTAACCACAGATCTTTTAAAGTTTCATCAAAATCAACAAAATCGACGTTTCTTTTGAAAAGAGAATGGTAGTGTTTTTTTGTTGAAATCAGTTCGTCAAACATATACCACATATAATTTTGTGAATTGCTCGTCTCATCTCTATAACTTGTACTGTAGTGATCAAAAAATGAAACCTTTAACAGCGTGTCCATCCAACTGTCGTCTAATTGTATTATCAAATAATCAATTAAACGATTATTTATTGAAAGTAAGTATATCAAATACCATATACTATATAGTTTTAACGGCAATGGTTGTCCGTCATTTATACTAGGAATATCATCCTCGCTCAATTTCGCTAACTCATCTAAACCAATATATGATAGAACCTCAGAAAATAAAATTTCATGCTTGTGAACCTTGTGATGAAAATTAATTTGGCTAAATATTTTCCATCTTCGCTCTAAAAGTTCTTCTACATCAGTTACATTTTTTAATGCAGGACAAAATAATATTCTCTCTCTCACACCAACAGTTTTTTTATCATCTATATCAGCAGGTAATATTTGTGATATTATCTTGAAATTGTTGAACAACCTTTGATAAGAAATTATATCTTTTCGAGTCCCGGCACAAAATGCATCTCTAGAACAATAATCTAATCTATCTGCATCGAAGATTCCAGAGACAATTCTGTGTAAGTCACTAAATAAATTATTATCAGAAGAATGTGACTTTAAAATCTTATCTACAAAATAGAGGGTTGCAAGAACAAAAATATTATCTTGCGTAATATTTTTAGATAATTCTTCTGTTAATTCTATTTTTATTTGTTTTAACAAAGCGTTACCAATTTCTTCGTGTAATTTATTTTTATTTGAGTAATATGGTTTTAATATTTCTAAAAAGCTTTTTTGTGATTTATTAGGTTCTTGTATACTTTCGATACGAGAATATAGCGATTCTGCCGCATGTTCAAACACATGGCTATAAGGTAAATGACCAGCATCATGTAATAATCCAGCAATTCTAACCGATTGAAACAATACAAAGTAGGCAAAATTATGTTCTTTATCAACGTTTTGAGGAAAATGCATACGATATATTGTAGAGTCTGGAACTTTTACAGTTAAAACTTTATCATCAAATTTACATACAATGCTATTATTTAACATTTTTTCGGTTGGAGCATCTAAATTTTTAAACCATTTTTTGAGTTCAGTTTCAGCTTCAGAAAATAATCGAGAAATATTAAGGGAATTTGTTGTATTGGCGATGCTGTTATAAAAAATTTCCCCAGCCAAATGCATTGTTCCAACGCTATGCTCAAATCTTTTTACTTTATTTGATGAATAAGTTAAATACACTAAAGAACTTTGTAATATACGATGCAAACGATTAAAAATAGGAGTACTAATTATGGCACTTTCTAGCCCGCTGTATGGTATACTATTATGTATGATATCGCTCATTTGTCGTGTTTTTCCTAATTGTATCATAAAATATTCCCCTTTAAGTTTTTATGATATTATTATATCACATATTGAAAAAATGTCAAGCTTTATCCGATTAAAAATATTATTTTTTCAAAAGCAATCGGCATTTATTTTTATCATACCTATAATTTTGTGTAATTTGTGCATATTTCAATTCTCCGTTTGCTCATTTTGTACAGTTTTCTTACAATATATATATTATTCCCGTTTTCTCTGTTTCTTTCCACTTACGGCTAAGAGAAGTCCTTGTCTTTTTTAACGATTGGCAAATCGTAGTACGGACTGTATATTATTATAGCATCGTTTCATATAACTATAACCGGCAGTTGTCAGTCTCTGAGGGCTTACCATATAATTTATTTAGATCTGTCCCTGCGAACCCACCGAGTTTATACATTGTTACTTTGAGAATAACGGCAAAATTGCAAGTTTTGAAAATGTGTCGATTTACCTGATAAATGCTAACTATAAAGCAAGTCGTATATTGTTTTGCCTTTCTCTTTCCCCTTTGGTTCTTTCCCTCGTTAATATTGACAAGTGTACCCACTCGAATAGCGAACCCGAGAAGTGCTGTCCGACAAAAAGAACTATCGGTAACCTGTTATCACAGTCAAAGCTGAATGATATAACAGAAGCACATCAAATAAAAGACTTTTCTACAAACAAAACCGCTCCCGACCACATCAGCCGGGAGCGGTTTTAGTATTCGATTTATTTAAGCCAACTCTTCCGCCAACTCATCAATCTGTGCCACGCTTGCATCATTCAGCGCACAGGTGATCTTGACCGTCTTGTCAAGGATATTAAGCTCCTTCGACTTTTCAAACATACCTGCCATGACCTTAGCCGCCATAGGCGCCCATGCACCGTTTTCGATAAACGCAACAGTCCTCTTCTGATAGTTTCTCTCGGTAAGACCCTCAATGAACGTTCTCATAAACGGGAACACATCCGCATTATAGGTGGGCGTTGCAAGCACCAGCTTGCCATAAGCAAATGCGTCCGAGATCGCCTTGGACATATCGCATCTTGCAAGGTCTGTGATAATAACATCAACATTCTTTGTCTTCAGCTTGTCATATAAAAGCTCTGCGGCTTTCTTTGTGTTGCCGTAGATTGAAGCGTAAGCTATCATAACGCCGTCCTTTTCGGGAACGTATGACGACCACTTGTTGTAAAGATCGAGATAGTGTGCAAGGTTTTCACTCAGCACAGGACCGTGTAACGCACAGATTTTCTCTATATCAAGCGTAGCGGCCTTCTTGAGAAGCGCCTGAACCTGCGCACCGTATTTTCCCACAATGCCGATATAATATCTGCGTGCCTCATCATCCCATGCCTGCTCGCTGTCGGGTGTGCCGAACCTGCCGAAACCGTCCGCAGAGAACAGGATCTTATCCTTTGCGTCATACGTTACCATAACCTCCGGCCAGTGTACCATAGGAGCGAATACAAAAGACAGAACGTGACTGCCAAGCGTCAGAGTATCGCCCTCTTTTACGGTAAGCGTGTTTGTTATGGTAAGGTCGGGGAAAAATCCCTTTATCATCGTGAATGTCTTTGCGTTGCCGACTACCGTTGTATCGGGATAGAATTTCAGAAACTCCGCAATACTTGCCGAATGGTCAGGCTCCATATGCTGAACCACCAGATAATCCGGTTTTCTGTCGCCAAGCTCCGTTTTTACCTTTTCAAGCCATATTGCCGAAAAGTTTATATCGACAGTATCCATAACCGCCGTCTTTTCGTCAAGAATGACATAAGAGTTGTAGGAAATGCCGTCAGGCACTTTGTACTGACCTTCAAACAGGTCGATTGTGGTGTCGTTTACACCGACATATTTTACGTCTTCTGAGATAAACATATTAAAATTCTCCCTTCTTTTTCAAGAAATCTACAGATATTTTAACACATCTGAAATAAAAAATCAATAGGTAAATTCAAATAAATTCACGGTTTACAAAGAAATCAGTATTTATTATCATTGTTCTTCCGCTTTTCCTCGATATGTCGCACACGTTCTTCAAAATGCTCCTTCAGCATCTCGTTTTTCTCGTTCGCCTTGTCCGAGATTGCATCATACCTGTCAACCACATTATCGCTTATCTTAACAAAGTTTTCGGTAAGCCTTTCCTTTACCGTATCGATTTTTGAAGCGTCACCGCTGTTATCTGCCGTTATCGGTGCATTTTTATCAACGCTTCGGCTTTCGTCCGTATGCCGAAGAAGCATAGCAACTCCCAGTACAAGTGTGGTAAGGTAGACGATAACGCCCGAACAGGTTATTATTATCAGCTTATCGCTTTCGCTAAGCCACATCGCATATACCGTAAGCGAACGGATAAGAGTAACTGCGGAAACGCCTGCGTCCGCAAGAGAAATGTTTCGTATAGCGCTGAGAAGCGGCGAGCGGTGCTTCTGCACTTTTATAAGGTTGATTATCGCACGGGCAAGCTTTATGACCGTGTACACAGCTATACTTGCGATGACAAGCCGTGCGTATTGCCGTGCCGTATTGTGTATCATACTGTACAGCTCGATAAGCATAAGTACCACGCTCATGATAATAAACATCATACCGGTAAACCGCATTACATATACTTCCGACACAACCTGTATGCCCTTGTCCAGCTTTTTCTCATACGATACAGCCATATAACGCATCACGGCAAGCAGACCGTAATACACGCACAGTATCATAAACCATATCGAGCCGTAGAACAGACCGAGAACGCCGTTGTATGCGGCATAGGCGACATTCAGCGTCAGCGAGCCTGCAGTGTACAGCACTATCCGAAAACGCTTGCTTTGCGTGAACAGGCGGATAAATTCTTTCAGCCTGAGCCTGTGTTTTTTCAGTTTATCCGCCTCCCTTTGAGAAATTAAGTGCCGTCACAATTTATAACCGTGACGGCATAGCTTGCTATTATATTTTACCTTATCCGCACAGAAAATGCAAATATCATATCATTCATCATAGCTGTCAAGGAAGTGATGCTTTTCTCCTCCCTTTTTCCACGCAATGACAGTATCGATATTCACGTTTTCAACGCTCTTGAAAATATGCTTTTCAACCTCAGGATTTGTCTGCTTCAGCTTTGCAATAAGCTGTTTTATCTCCACACGCTTTGAACGGTTCTCCTCGTTGTTGCAGGTAGTGCAGGTGTCCGTGAATTTGCAGGCACACTGTATAAAGTGCAGACCGTTGTAGTCTCTCCACGCTTTTATATCGTCCTCACGCACAAGGTACAGCGGACGTATAAGCTCCATTCCCTCAAAGTTCGTGCTGTGGAGCTTCGGCATCATCGTCTGTATCTGAGCGCCGTACAGCATACCCATAAGTATCGTTTCAATCACATCGTCATAGTGATGTCCGAGCGCTATCTTGTTACAGCCGAGGCTCTTTGCATAGTTATACAGATGACCTCTCCTCATCCTCGCACAAAGATAACAGGGAGATTTTTCAATGTTATAAACAGAATCGAAAATGTCCGACTCGAATATCTCTATCGGTATTTTCAGCTTGCGTGCGTTCTCCTCGATAACATTCCTGTTTGCCGTACTGTAGCCTGGGTCCATTACGATAAATTTCACCTCGAACGGAAAATCACTGTGGCGGTGAAGCTCCTGGAACAGCTTAGCCATCAGCATCGAATCCTTACCGCCCGAAATACATACGGCGATACGGTCGTTTTCCTTTACAAGTTCATACTGCTTTACAGCCTTTGTGAATGCCGCCCATATCTTTTTGCGGAACTTCTTTTGCAGGCTCTGCTCGACACGCTTTGAAACCTCGTCAGCCTGTTCCTTCTGCATTACAGCAAGAAGCCATGCGGCATATCCGCCCGAAAGCGAATAAGCGTCATAGCCCATTTCCGATAATTGTTCTGCGGTATCTACGCTGAATTTTCCTCTTGCACAGCAGATAATCAGCTTCTGAGTTTTGTCCTCAGGCGGTGCGGCTAAAAGCTCTTCTGCCGAAACCGATACAGCACCCTCCATAACGCCGTACAGCTTTTCCTGCTCACTGCGTGTGTCATATAAAATATAGCTGTCGGGGGAGAGCCTTTCAAGCTCGCTTACGGTTATTTCCAAAGTTATTTTCCTTTCCTTATGCCATTGTCAGCACATGGCTGAATAAGTACAGCAGACCCATATATGACAGCGTGCCTGCCGCCATGCTTACGAAAGTGTTATGCCACAGCTTGTAGCTTCCGCCCGTTATAGCAACGGCAAGAAGTCTTGGAATTCCTACGCCGAACATATTGTCACCGATGTCCTTCAGGCAGTAGATTATAAGTATCGACATTATCATAGCCGGGAGCGACTTTTCTATGCGTTCGAGCCACTTCGGCATTTTCCTGTTGCCGTGAAAGATCACAAAGGGCAGCGCACGCAGTGAGAATGTGATAACAGCACTGATAACTATCGCTATCACCATCTGCAAAGGCGTCATAGGAGTTGTTGTCATATCTTCCGCTCCTCCTTTTCATCGGTGATAATATCTTCCGGAGAAGTAACTATCTCTGTTTTTTCATCTGCCGTTTTTATTTCATCGTTATCCTTTCCGCCCTTTTTCTTACCGAAGTTTGTATTTGTTATCAGCAGTAAAAGCGCTGTGGATAAGAGCAGAGCAGGGAGCATAAAGCTGTTCTGACCGAAGATCAGCAGGCACAGTACGCCTACACCAAGACCGATAAGCGCAGGGGAGTGCCTGTCGGCGTGTTCCCACTTGTCGATAAAGATAATGACGAACAGCGCCGTCATACAGAAGTCAACACCCTCAAGCTGAAACGGGAGAAGCTGTCCGATAACGCTTCCCAGTACCGAAAAGAACGTCCAGTAGAAATGGCTGAAAAGCGCAACGCCGAACATAGTGCTGTGCTTGTCAGCCTCCGGCATATAGTCGAGCGTAGTGTTTACCGCATACGTTTCATCCGTCATCGAATGTATCATATACAGCTTACGCTTTCCCATAGCGCTGAAATCCTTCAGAAATGTAAGGCTGTAGAAGCTCTGCCTGCTGTTTACAAGCAGAACAGTGAGCGCCACCGTAAGTAGTGACGCTCCGCTGCTGAAAAATGTTATAAGTAAGAACTGGCAGGTTCCGGAGTATAGGAACAGACAGGAGAACAGCGAGTAGTACCACTGATACCCTGCCTCCGCCATCATCATTCCGTATGCCATACCTAAAAACAGATAACTGCACAGTACAGGCAGGCTCTTTATGAAAGAGTGCCTGATAAGTTGCTTTTTTGTCATTTGGTTTATGAAGCCGCCCTTCCGTAAATACTGAGTATCTTGTCCTCGACCGCACGGGCAAGCGCATTGTGTCCGTTCTCGTCAAGATGTTCGCAGTCTATACTGCTTGGTTTTGCGTGGTCGGAGGCGGCAAGTATATCTGTACCGTGCTTTCTTGCGACCTTTGCAAAGGTGTATTTCAGATTTCGTGAAACGGCGGGCGAGCCTGCGTCAAACTGCGGATCGTATCTTTCCTGCCATACGTCATTCCCAAGCTCTATAGGTGAAATGAGCAGGACACGGCAATTACCGGCATACGCTCTTACCTGCTCGATAAGACGCTCCGCACCGTGCGCAATCGTTTCTGCGTCAGCGTTATAAACCGGCTTGCAGTCGTTCGTTCCGAGCATTATAATGACCATATCCAGCGGAGCGTGGCTTTCAAGGAATACAGGGAGCAGCTTGTCGCCTGCTCTGCCAATCCTGTCGGGGTCCTCAAAAACCGTTGTTCTTCCGCAAAGCCCTTCTTCTATTATCTCATAGCCGCTTTGCTCAAGGTCGTTTCTTATAATGCTTGTCCAGCGTACACCGTCGGCAAATCTCTTGTCAGTGCCGGGGATAAGTCCCCAAGTATTCGAGTCGCCGAAGCAAAGTATCCTTTTCATTGTTCTCACCTGCACTTAAAGTTTTTATGAGGAGCTTTTCGGCTCCTCATAAACTGTATTTATATATCTTTATTCTCAGCTTTTCTTTACTTCGCCGCCCTCTACAACGAGTGTTTCCTTGTAGTCTGCACCGTATGTGTCTGTAAGAGTAGCGTCATAGTCTGCGTGGAAGAAGTTTTCCTTGCCGAGCGTCTTGATTTCATCGTTTATCCAGTTAAGGAGCGTTTCGTTGCCCTTTGTAACAGCAGGAGCGATAGTATCCTGGCTGCCGAGTGAGTCAATGCCTACAGTATAGCCCTTGTTCTGCTTTGCAAATGCGATAACCTCTGTGTTGTCGTTAGCCCACGCAACACCGTTGCCGTTTTCAATAGCGCTCTTTGCCGTAGCATAAGAATCATACTTCTGGAGCTTGATGTCGGGGTAGTTCTTTGTGAGATAAAGCTCAGCCGTTGTACCCGAGATAACGATCATCTTGTCCTCAGCCTTCCAGTTGTCAAGCGATGTGATAACATTGCTGTCGGGTGAAACAACGCCGAGTGCAACGTTCATGTAAGGAAGTGCAAAGTCAACCTTTTCCGCTCTTTCTTCTGTTACAGTGAAGTTTGCAAGGATAATATCAACCTTGCCTGTTTCAAGGTATTCAACACGGTTAGCTGCCTCTGTCGAAACATAGTTTATCTCAACGCCTAAATCCTTGCCGAGTCTGTTTGCAAAATAAATGTCATAGCCCTGATATTCGCCGTTCTCATCAACATAGCCGAAGGGGTTCTTGTCTGAGAATACGCCGATGTTTATCTTACCGCTTGCCTTTATCTCGTCAAGTGTACGGTAAACCTTTGAGCCTGTGTTGCCGTCACTGTCGCCGCTTGTTGCGTTTGTGCTGCACGCTGTGAATGAAGCTACTGCCGCAGCTGCCGTAAGACCGAGTGCTATCAGTTTCTTGAAGTTTAACTTTTTCATTGTGATTATCTCCTTTAAATCTCTCTCTTTATTCTGCGAGTTCTTTCTTTGCTCTTACCGAGTCGAACTCAAATGTGTTAAGGAATTGTTTTGCCCTTTCTGTCTTAGGATTATCAAAGAACTCATCGGGCGTTGCTTCTTCCACGATTTTTCCGTTGTCGAGGAAGATTATTCTGTCTGCTATCGCTCTTGCAAACTGCATTTCGTGTGTTACTATCAGCATTGTGCGACCCTGCTTTGCAAGATCGAGCATAACGTCAAGTACCTCACGAACCATTTCGGGATCGAGTGCCGCAGTTACCTCGTCAAAGAGCAGTATTTCGGGGTGCATACAAAGCGCACGGACGATAGCCACACGCTGCTTCTGACCGCCGGAAAGCTCTCTGGGGTAGCTTTTAGCCTTTTCTTTAAGTCCCACTCTTTCGAGCAGTGACATTGCTTCCTGCTTTACCTCTTCTTTATCCCTTTTCTGTACCTTGCACGGTGCAAGAAGAATATTGTCAAGCACCGTCAGGTGAGGGAACAGGTCATAGCTCTGGAATACCATTCCTATACGCTGTCTTAAAAGAGGAAGCGTTTTGCTGTTTCTTTCGATTACATCGCCGTCAAGCGTTATACTGCCTTCCTGTATCGGCTCAAGTGCGTTTATACAGCGCAGGAGAGTTGACTTTCCGCAGCCGCTCGGCCCTACTATTACTATGACCTCGCTCTTTTTTACGGAAAAGCTGATACCGTCAAGTATCGTTGCGTTATCAAAACGCTTTACAACGTTGTCTATTGTTAATAATGCATCTGCCATACGCTTTAGCTCCATTTCTTTTCAAGGTATTTCGCAAGCATACTTATCGGCCAGCAGGCGATGAAGTATAGCAGGAATACCGTCAGATATACTCCGAATGCACCATTCGGACTTGTCATTCTGTTAGCTTCTATTATCTGCTGTGCGACCTTCAGAACTTCTACAACGCCTATCATAAGGATAAGGCTTGTCGTCTTTATCATTCTTGTTATCAGATTTATTGAAAGCGGTATGAGCCGTCTTATCGTCTGCGGTATGATAACATAAAGATAAGTCTGTGCATTCGTTAGTCCGAGAGCCTCACTGCTTTCATACTGATGCTTCGGTATTGAGATAAGTGCGCCTCTCACAAGGTCGCCCATTTCGGCAGTGCCCCATAATACGAATACTATTATAGAGGCTGCTTCGCCCGAAAGATCCCAGCCGAAAGCTCTTGTCGTTCCGAAGAACATTATGAAAAGAAGCACGAGCTGCGGCATTATTCTTATAAATTCAAGATACACACGAAGAACGGCTTTCAATATCCTGTTCTTCTTTGTCATAAGTACGCCCATTCCGATGCCGAGCGGTATGCTTATCGCAACGGATACAAGGCTTATCCAGAGCGCAGTCCACAGCCCTCCGAGAAGTCTTATAAAGTTCGTACCCTTGAACAGAACGTCTATTCCGAGATTAACCGCCAAATCCTGCACGGCGTACCCTCCTTTCAACTATCGTTCCGACGATTGAGATCGGAAGAAGTATTATGAGATAGAAGCCGACCAGCAGGCACAGAGCCTCGGTGGTATCGTTATACATTCCCATAAGATCCTTTGCCATAAACATAAGGTCAAGCAGGCTTATCGCACTGAACACGCTCGTTTCCTTCATAAGAAATATCACATTTGCGACAAATGCCGGGATACTTACCGACATTGCCTGCGGAAGTATCACATAACGCATTGCCTGCATTTTGTTCATTCCGAGAGAATAGGCGCTTTCTGTCTGTATCTTGTCTACCGATTCAAGTCCGCTCCTGAAAGCCTCCGCCATGTAGCTTCCTCCGAGGAAGGCAAGTCCTGCGATACCGCAGGTTTCGGCGTCGGTCGGTATGCCGACTTTAGGCAGTCCGTAATAGATGAAAAAAAGCTGTACTAAAAGCGGTGTATTGCGGCTGATTTCAATGTAGACGGAAACTATACGGCGGATAACCGGTACCTTGTAGTACTGAACCACTGCACATATAAGCCCTATGATGATCGAGAATATTATACCAAGAACACCGAGCTTTACAGTCAGCAGTGCGGCTTCCCCGAACAGCGGCAGGTACTCAGCGATAGCGTTAAGATCCATACCGTCACATCCTTTCGATTTACTGTGCCACAGGCAAAATAAAAGCCGGGCAATTATGCTCCCGGACAAATGACAGTCGCCGCAGTGCTTTTACGGCTGTATGACAACAATGCCGCTGCACCCAAATGCCATTTTACTTGTCCGGGAGCTGATACAGCAACACATTATTCTGTTGTGCGTTGATGAAATAGTAGCGTACATCGTATTTCCTCCGTTTGTTTCAAAACTTATAATTCTCATCGGTTTTGTTCCGATGATGCTATTATACTACCTAAAACCTACTTTGTCAATAGGTTAAGGGTATTTTATTGAAAATTTTTTTGGAGGTATAGTCCAATGTATGCGTTTTTCGGGATAATGGTGCAGAATACAGGGCATAATCCCGATTAAATTTCCTTGTGGATATACATTCTTGACGTGGAATTATCATCGGTTTCAACGTCACAAAAATAATCCCAGCCGTACCGCTCATAAAATCCGATATGGTCGGTTATAAGGTACAGCGTGTCAATTCCGCTTTGTTTCATATCCTTGCAGACAAAATTCAGAAGTTCGCCTGCTATGCCCTCGCCACGTCTGTCGCTTACCGTATACACGGCGCAGACATTCGGCGCAAGGTCAAGCCTTTTATGAAAATCGTTTTGTATAACTCCCATTCCGCCGATTATCCTGCCGTTATCATCGACAGCGGCATACCATTGCGGTACGGGAGCATTGCTTTCAAGACATTCGTTCATGTTTGCAATGTAAGCCTTAAGCGGTATACCCCATTTTTCGTGGAACCACTGAGCCATTACGGTTTTAAGCATGGGCTTGTCGGAAAGCCGTGTAATTGTGTAACTCATTCCGATTTACCTTTAAGATATTTCTTACTATTCCTATCGGTTTTCAACAGTGTGCTTAACATACAAAATTAATTATAGTATAATACGGGGAAAAATGCAAGTAAAATTTTCGGGTGAAAATCACGTTTTTTTGTGGCAGAATGTAAAGTTGTGATATGCCTTTACAACACAGCAAAAAAATGCTAAAATAAGTATAACCCTATTACGAATACGAAAGGAATTACGGTTATGAAAGAAATATCGGTAGAAGAACTGAAATTAAATCCCTCCACACTTATCGGCAAGGAGTGGGCGTTGCTCACAGCAGGAAATAAGGACGGCTATAATACAATGACAGTAAGCTGGGGACAGATGGGCGAGTTGTGGAACAAGCCAACAACGGTAGTCTATATCCGCCCTCAGAGATACACAAAGGAATTTGTTGACAAGAGCGATTATTACACATTGTCATTCCTCCCCGACGGACACAGGGAAGCGCTGAGTTATCTCGGCTCGCATTCGGGCAGAGATGAGAATAAGCTTGCAAAGACCGACCTTACAGGCACTGCAACGGACGATTACGCTTATATAGAGCAGGCAAAGCTCGTGCTTGTCTGCAAGAAGCTGTACAGACAGCCGATGACCCCCGATTCTTTTATAGACAAGTCGCTTATTGAAAAGTGCTATGCCGCAGGCGATTTCCACGAGATGTATGTCGGTGAGATAGTTAAAGTGCTTGTAAGTGAATAACCGATGAAAAGGACAGTGGTAATAGGCTGTTCGGGTTCGGGAAAAAGCGTGTTTTCGAGAAAGCTCCGTGACGCCACAGGATTATCGCTGTACTATCTTGATATGATATGGCATAAGCCCGACGGCACGAATATTTCACGGGAAGAATTTGACAAACAGCTCGACAGCATAATATCCCGTGACAGCTGGATAATAGACGGCAACTATCAGCGCACTCTTGAAACAAGGATAAAGGCTTGTGACACAGTGTTTCTGTTTGACTTGCCGACTGAAATCTGCATTGAGGGCGCATTGTCACGCATAGGCAAAAAGCGTGAGGATATGCCGTGGTTTGAAAATGAGCTTGACCCTGAGTTCAGACAATGGATAGAAAGCTTCAGGGCAAATCAGCTCCCCGAAGTATACAGACTGCTTGAGAAATACAAAAACAACAGGGAGATAGTTGTTTTTCGCACAAGAGAGCAGGCGGATAAGTTTATTGAAAAGCTCGGATAATATGAATAACCCACCGTGCGAATACACGGTGGGTTATCTTTATTCAGCGTTTATTATCAGTCTCTTGTGTTCTTGAAGTCTTCATAAAGACCACATCTTGCAATCGTAGACGATACCTTGCAGCGAAGTCCGTTATCGGTATTTTCAAATTTGTACGCGCACAGGGCGTAGGAGATTTCATTGTTTGTGACGCCGGTGGGAATGGCGGTAATGCACATAATGTCATTGTTGTTTTGTTCATCGTAGAACAGCAGATATTTAGCCTGCGAGTATCTTTCATCGCCGTTTCCTTTTTCGCCGAACGCGGCGTAAATGCACAGCTTGCCGTCATATTCCGCATATTTATCAGGAATAAAATCCTTGAAGTTGTCATATGTGAAGCCTGTGTAGAGTTCGCTTGCCTTTTCATAAAAGCCCTTCATATCGGAAAATCCGAAGAAATCGGGGTTTGCCTCAAGATAGTTTCCGTAGACGGCATTTTTCTTTATAAATTCGTCTATTTCCGCTCTGGTGGCATTGATCATTTCTTTTCCGTTTTTTATAGCTTCATAGCCTGAGCAGAAATCAACCTTTTGATTAAACAGTCGTTGCCGGGTTACACGGTCGATTATTTCGTTGCCGATGCTTTCGTCTGTGCAGAGCTTCAGATCATCAAAATCATCGCTCAGCGAAATTGTCTTTCCGTCATAAGTGATACTGCCGAATTTGCTCCAGAAAGATTTGTCGGTGAGAACCTCGGCTTTTATGCTGTTGATGTCGATCTGTTCTTCCGAGCTGTTGTTACTGTTTTCGTCGGATTTGTTACTGCTTTCGACAGATGAATTATCAGCAGTAGAAGTACTGGAGGTTGTAGGAGTGCTGTCCGGAGCGGAAGATGTGCTTGCATTTGAAGAGCAAGCGCAAAGCGTTGCTGTAATTAGAAATGCTGATACTGTGAGAATGATTGATTTTGTTTTCATGGGGATACCTCATTAAGCATAATATGAAACAATGTTGCTGAAATTATATGTATAACTTGTACCGTACGGCGAAGCGGAATATGTTGCACACTTGCTAAAAGGTACGCCTTCAGCACTTGTTAAGTCCGTAGCCGCAGGGTCTAATACGATAAAATAATCTTCAGGTTTAGTTGCACTTGATTTAATTGATTTTATCAGCATATAATGTGTACCGGGACCATTACGGTTTAAGCAAATAACGACACCGCCTTTGCTATTTGAAAGCACCGAAGAAAGTGCATAACGCTTTTGTTCTGCACCGAAACTTGATACATCATATTTTGTTAAGCTTGAATTAAAGCGTTTGTTTATATTACTCAGCAAAACGTATATTGGTTCGTTTGAATTATTCGTTAGATCTTTGTCAATTACTTGATTTGCTTTACGTGCTTTTAGTGTATAACCGTTGATGTCGATATTAGCTAACATCACAGTAAATGGATCGGCAGGCAGTAAGCCCTTACATCCTGTTCGATAATCGTGACCTTTCATAGTATAATTTAATGCTCTCAATTTCATTGCCATTGTAGCTATAAAGCAACCTTGTCGCATCCAATCGTCTTCATACATAGATAGTTTTTCATATTTCGAGGTATAAAACGGCATACTGGTATTAGCGCTTTTTGAAAATGTGAGTGTGTCTAAATATTCTGAATTCCAAAAATTCACATCCTCGGATTCGTAATCAGAAACTTCTATCGTTGAAGCTTTTTGACTAAAAAATGGAGAGCATGCAACCGCACTGGCATTAAGATAATAGCTTTTGTTATACTTCGATGAAGTATTTCCTTTTTCAACTTTTATCCATATGTTAGTATATGTTGTAGTTTGAGTTGAGAGATTAATTCTTAGAATTTGACTAGATCCAACATTTTTTGTAGATGTTTGACCGAGTATAACGTGGTTTTTTCCGCCATATACTGAAAAATTGTAATTTTCCGTACTTGGACAATACAACATAACATCTAAATATCCTGGGGATAATTCAATATTAATAGTATACTTGTAATAATCCACGTCAGATGAACTTGATAGCTTTCCGCTTATTGTGCGATTAACATATGCTGTGTTTGCTTTATCAAAAGTGTTATTGTTTTCTTTTTCGCTCATATTAGTTATGTTGCGCTGAGAATTAGAATTATTGATTTCAACATAGTTATAAAATGTCTGTAGATAAATTTTATAGTCTCCATTTGATTGAAGCGAAAAATGACCGCAATATCTATATTCATTATATTTGAACTCATAGTCATAGTATTTATCAATTTTAATTTCGTTTGATGTCAAGACAAATGAATTTGTTCTCTCAAAGAAACTAACGAGATTGTCATGATCTTTGATAGATAATTGATCTACATATTCGTTATTTTTTACAGTAAAAATCATTTTGAATTGTAATTCATCACAGTTCAAAAGAGGAGAGCCATAGTCGTTTATCTGAGAAGAATAATAGTATACGCTACTTTTATCATGCTCAAAGTCTATTGTTAATGGAAAGTCGTCCTTATCTGCTAATGTTGTTATGAATTCAACATCTTCAAAATATTCATCATTCTGATACGAATCTGAAAAGCTGGTAAAAGACATAGTGGAAACAGCAAGACATATGCATATTAATAATGAAAGAAATTTAATATACATTTTCGATTTAGAATATTTCATATAAAATACCTCCTTTATTGATATGATTATATCACAGTATAAAAAATAAGTCAAGGAAAATACTTCGGCGTAAATAATAAAGGTAACGTGATTTTTTTGTTAATTTCAACCAAAGTTACATGAGTTTCATAATATCTGATTCTTACATAGCAAAAAACCGCCGTATCACAGCAATACAGCGGTTAAATCTATCTAAAAATTACACTTCCCAGCTGCCAAGATACTTTTCCTGTTCCTCAGTCAGCTTATCAATTGTAATGCCCCAGTATCTGAGCTTTCTCTCGGCAACCTCCTTATCAACCTCGGCAGGAACGTTTACCGTCATCTTTTCGCCGGCTTTCAGCTTGTCCTTGTTCTTAACAAGATATGCGGCTGACAGAGCCTGTATAGCAAAGCTCATATCCATTATTTCTGCCGGGTGACCGTCGCCTGCGGCAAGATTTACAAGTCTGCCCTCTGCGATAACATTTATCCTGTTGCCGTTTGCCAGTTTGTAATACTGAATGTTGTTTCTTGCAACGCCCGTTTCTACAGCCATTTCCTTAAGCTTTGCAACGTTTACCTCAACGTCAAAGTGACCTGCGTTTGAAAGGATAGCACCGTCTTTCATATTAAGGAATGCCTTTTCTCCGATTACATCGTTACAGCCTGTTACCGTTACGAAGAAGTCGCCTATCTTAGCCGCCTCGACCATCGGCATAACCTTGAATCCGTCCATAACGGCTTCCATTGCCTTTATCGGATTTATCTCGGTTACTATTACCGATGCACCAAGCCCCTTAGCCCTCATCGCAACGCCCTTGCCGCACCAGCCGTAGCCTGCTACTACAACATTCTTTCCCGCAACAATCAGATTCGTCGTGCGGTTTATGCCGTCCCAAACCGACTGACCCGTGCCGTAGCGGTTATCGAACAGATGCTTGCAGTCTGCGTCATTTACAAGCATCATCGGGAACTTGAGCTGTTTAGCCTTATCCATAGCTACAAGGCGGATAATTCCCGTTGTGGTTTCTTCACAGCCGCCGATAACATTCGGGATAAGGTCGGGATATTCGTTGTGGATAAGGTTTACAAGGTCGCCGCCGTCATCAATGATAACATTGGGAGCGATCTTGATAACCTCCGCCGTATGTGCGTGATATTCCTCCGCAGTAGCACCGTGCCACGCAAATACGTTAAGTCCGCTGTGTACAAGCGCCGCCGCAACATCGTCCTGCGTTGACAGTGGGTTACTGCCCGTGATATACATCTCTGCGCCGCCTGCCGCCATTACACGACAAAGGTAAGCCGTCTTTGCTTCAAGGTGTACCGAAAGCGCTACTTTCAGTCCCGCAAACGGCTTTGATACCGCAAATTCTTCTTCGATGCCACGCAGTAACGGCATATTCGCCTTTACCCAGTTTATCTTTGTTTCGCCGCTTTCCCACAGGCTCTCATCTCTTATAATGCTCATTTCGTTTTCCTTTCCGTTAACCGTCTATTCTTTTCATCGCTTTATTGCATTCAAAGTAAATGCGTTCCTCGTCCATTCCCTTTATCTCACGGCTTTCCATTAAGAACTCACCGTCAACCATAACGCTTTCGACCTCATATCCGCTCGCACTGTAGCACATAGCCGCAACAGGATCGTTCACAGGCTGAAGCGAGGGATATTTCATATCCATTACGGTAAGGTCAGCCGCATAGCCTTCTTTAAGTATTCCCGTGTTGTCAAAGCCTAAAGCCTTTGCGCCCGTTTCGGTAGCCATTTTAAGTGCCTGACGTGCCGAAACTGCTGTAGCACTGCGGCAGTTGCCCTTGTGCGCAAGGCAGATAAAGTTCATATCGCTGAACATATTCAGCGTATTGTTGCTTCCTGCACTGTCAGTGCCGATACACAGCTTTACACCCTTGCCGAGCATATCGGGTATTCTTGCAAAGCCGTTTCCGAGCTTTGCATTGCTGATAGGATTAGTAGCGGCATATACGCCTCTTTCAGCGAGAATATCAATATCCTCGTCGGATAGCTGTACGCAGTGAGCGGCAACCGTATGGAACTTGAACATTCCCATATCATCAAGATATTTTACAGGCGAACAGCCGTTCTGTGCTATGCTGTCCTCAATTTCCTTTACCGATTCGGAAAGGTGAATGTTTATGCCGAGACCGTATTCTGCGGCTTTCTCCATTACAAGCTCAAGATAGCCCCTGTCGGTAGTATAGATAGCGTGAGGACCCATCATGAATTTAAGACGCTTGTTGTCGCCGTAGGTACGCATATCGTACAGCGTATCCTCAATTCTTGTCTTTCCGCCCTCGTCATCTCTGCCGTTTCCTACAAGACCTCTTGATATTGTCGCTTTCAGACCGCTTTCGCTTATCGCTCTTGTAATGCAGTCACGGGCGATATTCATATCGAGAAAAGCCGTTGTACCCGTCTTTATCATCTCAAGGCAGGCAAGCTGTGTGCCGTAGTACATATCCTCGGCGGTCAGTTTGTCCTCCATCGGCATTATCCTGTCGAACAGCCAGGTGTGGAACATAAGGTCGTCCGCACTGTTCCTGAACAGCGACATATAGCTGTGCGTGTGGCTGTTTACAAGCCCTGCTGTAATGAGCTTGTCCCTGCCGTCAATTGTCCTGTCCGGAACAAAGCCGTTTTTTACTGCATTGTCACCAATATAGGAGATAACGCTGTCGCTTACCGCAATATCGCATACCTTTGCGGAAAATCCGCTTTCTTTGTCAGGAAGAATTGCGGTTATCCCTTTAAATAATGTATTCATATAAAGTCCTTTCGTCCGTTTTTTTATGGATAATTAATTATAGCATTTATGAAGGAGGATTGCAACCGGGGCAGACCTCCTTGTTCCGCTTTTTGTTTGATTCCGACAAGCTGTTACCCATTGCGTTACAGCTCGCTTTGCAAAAACGGTTGAAAAAAGTGGAAATGCGTGGTATAATGAGCTTATGGGGGAGTTAATCTGCCCTATAAATCGGAATTTATGGTGAAATAATGTTTGAAGTGACTTTAGCGGATATTAGAAAAATAGCAAACGAATATAGTATAGATGAATGCCCTACTGCTTTTTATGAACTACAGCGATATAACTATGATGAAGAGAATAAGGATTCAAAGGAAGTACGACTTATCATCAAAGTGGTTTTTGAAAAGCATTCTGCTGTTGTTATCCGGTTCAAAAACGAACGGAATGTAACAAAGAAACACATTGAAGCCCAGTGTCGTTTTGCTGTTCAACTGTCAAAGGGCGGAATAAAAACTCCGTATATATACCATATCGACGGACATTACGCAAATGACTATCACATTAATGGGTATGATGTTATTGTTACAATAGAAGATTTTTGTGACGGAGAAGTAAAAGCAGTTGACGAAAAGATTGCTCGTATGACGGGCGTATTGCTTGCACAAATGCATAATGTTTCAGAGAAAATGAATCTTCATGTGTATGATAAGGTGATGTTTAATCCGCTTTTACGAAATGAATTATTCGATATATCCGTATTTTCCGAGAACAAAGAAATACTGAGAGAAATTGAACCGTCCCTCTACGATGAAATTGAATCAATAACAGAAAGTTACCTAAGAAAAATAGAAGTATTCAAGGAGGAAACTCAGTATGCGGTACAAGGAGATATAAGCCTTTGCAATCTGTATATCATTGACGATAGTGAAATGGGCGTGTTTGATTATAATAACAGCGGCGATAATGTGTTGTTCTACGATGTAATCATGCAGGCTGTTTTTGAATCAAGGCTTATGGACTATAAAGATGATTATCCCGAAAGAGAGCAGAATATTCTATCTGCTTTTCTAAACGGATATGATAGTGTACGTCCCTTTACAAATCTTCAAAAGGATATATATCCTTATTTGTGTGCAGTTATTTCTGCCTATTGGCTGGGCGATATGAGCTTTGATGAGGGGAATCTTAAAAGCCTAATAGAAAAGAAACAAGCAGATGCGATTTGCCGGTTTATGAATAATATGCGTAATCGCCTTATTGATTTACAAGAATTTCCGTTGTTCGGTTGAATCTTGATTTATCTATCCGATATATTCCCATTTATCGAGCACCTTAACACAACAAAGGAGCAACAACGGTTGCTCCTTTTCCTATACCCCCCGAGCCGTAAGGCTCTTTTTTATGCGGTTTACGATGTCAGCCCAATGGCAATTTGATAGGAAAATCGGTTGCATAAAGTGGAAATGTGTGGTATAATGAGCTTATGGGGGAGTTAATCTGCCCTATAAATCGGAATTTGTGGGAGGTGAGATTGATATGTCAAATTATGGCAGTTGCGGTATCGATTGTGATTCTTGTAGATTTAAAACAGAGCAAAATTGTACGGGATGCCACGTGCATAAGGGACAGCCATTTTGGGGCACTTGTGAGATTTATGCATGTGCTGCAAGCCAAGTTCTACCTCATTGTGGAAAGTGTGGTGATTTCCCTTGTGAAAAACTGATAGAGGCACACAAGGGAGAAAATCCAGATGGAAATGGCATTGAAATTGATAATCTGAGAAAGCTTTAAATTTCTATTTATCGAGCAGTATAACACACAAGGAGCAACAACGGTTGCTCCTTTCAGTTTGTAGAAAAAGTATGTTTTTGAAACAAACTTCTAACTCACTACCCCTATCTCCCTGCCCCCTTTCCCCGGGAAAGGGGGATTTTACTGGGGCTACCGCCCCTAGACCCTGTCGGGGGCTACGCCCCTGCGACCCCATTTTCAGAAATTATATAGGTTTATCGACAGTCTGAAAGGAGCAACAACGGTTGCTCCTTTTCCTATACCCCCCCGAGCCGCAAGGCTCTTTTTTATGCGGTTTACGATGTCAGCCCAATGGCAATTTGATAGGAAAATCGGTTGCATAAATTGGAAATGCGTGGTATAATGAGTTGAAGAGTGAGGGTAAACTGCCCTATAAATCGGAATTTAATGTAGTAGGTGAAAATATGAACGCTGATTTCAGAATAAACGGAAAAGTGATAGAAACAGAAAGGCTCATTCTTAGACCATTCAGACAAACCGATTTGGAAGATTTTTATGAATATGCGTCCGTCGAAGGCGTTGGTGAGATGGCAGGCTGGAAACACCATGAAAGTATTGCTGAATCTCAGAGTATTATGAATTCATTTATCAGCAATGATAAAGTATTTGCAATTTGCTTGAAGGAAAACAATAAAGTAATCGGTACTGTTGGCATAGAAAAGTATGGGTTAGAAGATGCATTAACAGAATTCGAGGATTACTACGGCAGAGAATTAGGTTATGTTTTGAGTAAAGACTATTGGGGAAACGGGCTTGTCCCCGAAGCTGTAAATGCAGTAATAGATTATTTGTTCAATGAATTGGATTATGATTTTCTGCTTTGCGGTTATTATAACTTTAATGAACGCTCTAAACGAGTTCAGGAAAAATGCGGCTTTAAACCATATCGTTCTTTGGCTATGACAACACAAATGGGAACAAAAGAACAAGGTACTTTAATGTTGTTGATGAATCCAAAGAAAAATATCAAATTGGTTTTTTCTCATCGGGAAACTTTAATCTTCGAATAAACGTTAAATTCCTATTTATCGAGCAGTTTATTACACTAAAGGAGCACCCACCCGGTCGCTCCTTTTCCTATACCCCCCGAGCCGCAAGGCTCTTTTTTATGCGGCGTTGCTCACGCACCCGTCCGAGAACGTTCTAACATTATTTTAATCCGCCGTTTCGCCTTGACGGCGGATTAAAATAATGTTATAATCTATTATGGTATGCTGTCTTTTATGGTATACTGTCTTTGAAACAGGACTTTGGATAAAGAACGGAGAAACAGCTTGACTAAAGAGATAAACAAGGAAGAACTGCTTGTTCAGCAGGAATATATAGAAAAAGTAAAAGCGATAAACGCAAAGCGTGAGCAGATGCCGCTGGCACACGTTCACAGCTTCGGCTGTCAGCAGAACGTGAGCGACGGAGAAAAAATAAAGGGTATGCTTGCACAGATGGGTTACGGCTTCACGCCCGAAACCGCATTTGCGGATCTTATCCTTTTCAATACCTGCGCCGTAAGAGAAAACGCAGAGGACAGAGTTTTCGGCAATATAGGCGCACTCAAAAAGCTGAAAGAGAAAAACAGAAATCTCATAATTGCGGTCGGCGGCTGTATGGTACAGCAGGAGCATATAGCACAGAGAATGAGAAAATCGTTCCCGCAGGTCGATATTATTTTCGGCACTCACGTTATGCATACCTTACCGCAGATGATATACGAAAAGCTCAGCGAGAACCGCAGAACGCTGTCTATCCCCGAGAGTGACGGTGTTATTGCCGAGGGACTTCCCGTAATAAGAGAAAGCAAGGTAAAGGCAAGCGTGCCGATAATGTACGGCTGCAACAACTTCTGCACCTATTGCATAGTTCCCTTTGTAAGAGGCAGAGAGCGTTCACGCAGACCCGAAGAGGTAATAGCCGAAGTAAAAGGGCTTATAAATGACGGATATAAGGAAATACTACTGCTCGGACAGAACGTGAATTCATACGGCAAGGAGTATGATTTCGGCTTTGCAAAACTGCTTTCCGAGCTTGATAAGATACCCGGAAAATATAAGCTCAGCTTTATGACATCTCACCCTAAGGACTGCACGCACGAGCTTATAGATACAATAGCTGACAGCAGGCATATATCGTATCATCTGCACCTGCCCGTACAGTGCGGAAGCGACAGAATTTTAAAGGAAATGAACCGCCACTATGACACGGCGCATTATCTTGAGCTTATCGAATATGCAAAAAAACGCATACCGAAGGTAGCGCTCACTACAGATATTATAGTAGGCTTCCCAGGCGAAACTTATGAGGATTTTCTCGGCACTGTGGAGCTTATGAAGAAGGTACGCTATGATTCCGCATACACCTTTATTTACAGCAAGCGTGAGGGAACAAAGGCGGCGGCTATGCCCGACCCCATAAGCGATGAGGATAAGGGAAAGTGGTTCAGACAGCTTCTTGATGTGCAGAACTCTATCGGTGAAAAGGCTTATGAACGTTTTATCGGAGATGAGGTCGAGGTTCTGTGCGAGGGTATCGGCAGAACGGCTGACGGACTTATGACAGGCCATTCCCGCCACGGCGTTATCGTTGATTTCAACGGCACAAGGGATATGATAGGAAAGTACGTCACGGTAAGAATACAAAAGGCTCTGCCCTGGGCAGTCACAGGCGAGCTTGTAAGCGTGAATGACTGAATTTTCGCAATCGGTCGGGAATCCCCGTCAGATATATATTTTTAACAGCCGCAAAAGCGGAAAGAAAGGAAAAATAAAATGGACGCAATAAAAGCAGCAAGAGAGCTCGGCAAGGCTATACAGGCAGACGAGCGTTATGTACGTTATAACGAGGCGATGAAGGCAAATGACGCTGATATGGAGCTTCAGGAGCTTATAGGCGAATTCAACCTTGCACGTCAGAACGTAGCGCTTGAAATGAGCAAGTCAAAGGAAGAGCAGAACAAGGAAAAGCTCGACACACAGAACAAGGAGATGCAGAGATTATACACTCTCGTTATGCAGAACGAGCATATGGCTGATTTCACAATGGCAAAGGCTGATATGGATAAGCTGTTACAGGAAGTAAACGGCATTATCGCACTGTGCTGTGACGGTGAAGACCCTGATACCTGCGAGGTACAGGCAGGCGGTTGCTCAGGCTCATGCTCGACCTGCGGAGGATGCCACTGATTGCCTTGACTGAATGGCATTGATAGTATGGCATTGTAAGATTAAACAATAAAACCGAAAGGAATGAAACTCTTGAAAGCAGGAAACAGCGGAGAAAAGCTCACGCCTATGATGCAGCAGTATGTTGAAATCAAGGCAAATTACAAGGATTATATATTATTCTATCGTCTGGGCGATTTCTATGAAATGTTCAACGAGGACGCAATGGTAGCGTCAAAGGAGCTTGAGCTGACGCTGACATCAAGAGCGGGTACGCCCATGTGCGGCGTACCGCATCATTCTGCGGAGGGTTACATAAAAAAGCTGATAGATAAAGGCTTTAAGGTAGCTATCTGCGAGCAGACAACCGACCCTGCGTTATCAAAGGGACTTGTAGAGCGTGATATAGTAAGGCTTGTAAGCGCAGGCACGGTCATAGAAGCGTCAATGCTTGAGGACGGCTCGAATAACTATATTTCCTGTATCTATGTCGGAGAAAACGGCACAGGTATGGTGTTTGCCGATATTTCAACGGGCGAGGTACACGCAGTTGAAAAGGCAAATTCAAAAAAGACCGACGAGGATATAATAGCACAGTTCTCGCAGTATACCCCCGTTGAGCTGTTGTTCAATGCGGAGTTTCTGAATCGGAAACAGGCATATACTTTTATAAGGAACCGTTACGGAAAATGCTCTGCGGAACAGCTTTCCGATGAGGATTTTTCCATAGATGACGTATCCGAGATAACCGCACAGTTCGGCGGCACGGCAGATGAAATAGGCCTTTCCGGAAAGGACAACGCATTAAGAGCTTTATGCGCTTTGCTGCGCTATTTGTATAAGGCACAAAGAAGCGGAGCAAAACGTTTTGTAAAGCTGAACGTACACAGCAGCGGCGAATTTATGCAGCTTGGACTTGCCACAAGAAGAAACCTTGAACTGACATCGACAATGAGAAGCGGTGAAAAGAAAGGCTCGCTTCTGTGGGTGCTTGATAAGACCGATACCTCAATGGGAAGAAGAAAGCTAAGACAGTGCATAGAGCAGCCGCTTACAGATACGGCGGCTATCATACGCAGACACGATGCGGTAGAAGCGCTCATAAACAATTCTGCGGCACTGTATGATATAAAGACCGATCTTGCGAAAGTCTATGACCTTGAACGTCTTATGACACGGATAATCTACAAGGCGGCAAACGCAAAGGATGTAAAGGCGCTCGGCGCTACCTGCAGGATGCTTCCTCAGCTTAAAAGCGACCTGTCGCAGATAAGCACACAGCTGACAAAGAGCCTTGATAAGAAGATAAGCCCTCTTGACGATATTGCGGATTTAGTAGAAAGAGCGATAGCCGATGAACCGCCCGCACTGATGAAGGACGGCGGTTATATAAAGAACGGCTTCAATGAGGAGCTTGACCGCCTGAGAAATATCACGGGCGGCGGCAAGGACCTTCTCGCTCAGATAGAACAGCAGGAAAAAGAGGCTACCGGCATAAAGAATCTGCGTGTCGGCTATAACCGTGTGTTCGGCTATTATATCGAGGTTTCAAAGGGCAACGTGTCGATGGTGCCCGACAGATATGTAAGAAAGCAGACGCTCACAAACGGCGAGAGATACATTACCGATGAGCTTAAGAAGATAGAAAACGAGATACTCGGCGCAAACGATAAGATACTTGCACTTGAGGCGGCGATATTTGCCGAGGTGCGTGAATTTATCGCACAGCGGCTCGACCTTATCCAGCAGACCGCCGAATCTGTAGCGGCGCTTGACGTGCTGTGCAGCTACGCCGTTGTATCTATAGAAAACAACTACTGCCGTCCGATGATGGCAAATGACAGCGTCATAGAGATAAAGGACGGAAGACACCCCGTTGTCGAGAAGATGGTCAACGAGATACTTTTCACCCCGAATGACGTTTACCTTGATGTTAAAAGCAACCGCCTGATGATAATCACAGGCCCGAATATGTCGGGTAAATCCACGTTTATGCGGCAGGTAGCCGTGATAGTCCTTATGGCGCAGATAGGCTGCTTTGTGCCTGCAAGCTACGCAAGGCTCGGAGTAGTGGACAGGATATTCACCCGTGTCGGCGCAAGCGATGATCTGTCTGCAGGTCAGTCCACCTTTATGGTCGAGATGACCGAGGTTGCAACTATCCTTAACGAAGCGACCAAAAACTCACTCGTTATCCTTGACGAGATAGGCAGAGGAACATCGACCTACGACGGCGTATCAATAGCAAAAGCGGTAGCCGAGTACATAAGTTCAAAGGCTATCGGCTGCAAGACGCTTTTCGCAACGCATTACCACGAGCTTATTTCGCTAGAAAACGAGCTTGACGGTGTGCGTAACTACAGCGTAAAGGTAAAGCGCAGCGGCGAGGATATAAAGTTCCTGCACAAGATAGTCGAGGGCGGCACGGACGACAGCTATGGCATAGAGGTCGCACGTCTTGCAGGACTTCCGAAGAAAGTCACCGACAGAGCAAAACAGCTTCTTGTCGAACTTGAAAAAGCACCGAAAATACAGCGTGAGCTTGAACTCAGAGCCGAAGAAGAATCCGAAAGCCAGATTGACTTTGAGGCAACCGGCAGGCAGAACGTCATAGCCGAGATAAAAAACCTCGACCTTGACGATATGACGCCGAGAGAGGCTTACGCAAAGCTTGAAGAACTAAAAGCAATGTTATAAAGAAAAGGAAAATCAATGCCCGAAATCAGACTGCTTGATAAAAGCGTAGCGGAGCTTATTGCGGCAGGCGAGGTCATAGAGCGCCCGTCCTCCGTAATAAAGGAGCTTGTGGAAAATTCAATAGACGCAGGCGCACGGCATATCACCGTTGAGATAAAGCACGGCGGTATCAGCTATATGCGTATAACGGACGACGGTTGCGGCATAGCTTACAATCAGATGCCGACAGCCTTTCTCCGTCATGCCACAAGCAAGATACGCACAGGCGACGACCTTACGGGCATAATGACGATGGGCTTCAGAGGAGAAGCACTGGCGTCCGTTGCGGCGGTCGCAAAGATAGAGATGATGTCACGGCAGGACGGCGATGAACTCGGCGGACGTTACATTATCGAAGGCGGCGAGGAAAAGGAGCACGAATCCTGCGGCTGTCCCGTCGGCACGACTATCGTGATAAAGGAGCTTTTCTACAACACTCCCGCACGACTTAAATTCCTCAAAAAAGACATATCCGAGGGTAATTTCATAGCGGCAACGGTCGACAGACTTGCACTTTCCCACCCCGGTATTTCCTTCAGATTCATAAGAGATAACAAAAGCGTCAGAATGACATCGGGCGACGGCTCGCTTTTATCTGCGGCAAAGGCGGTATTTGGCAGACAGTTTGCCGACAGCCTTATTCCTGTTGATTTTTCGCTTAACGGCATAGACGTAAGCGGTTATGTTTCATCTCCGCTTTTCTGCCGTAACAGCAGAAGTATGCAGACGTTTTTCGTGAACACAAGATACATAAAAAGCACCACCTGTATGGCGGCGCTTGAGGAAGCGTATCGTAACAGTATGATGGTCGGAAAATTTCCTGCCTGCATACTGGATATAACGCTTTCTCCTGAAACTGTCGATGTAAACGTACACCCCGCAAAGACCGAGATACGCTTCGCTTATGAAAAGCCTGTGTTCGATGCAGTGTATTTTGCGGTAAAGAACGCACTGGTGAACGCCGCAGACGATAAACGGCAGATAGAGCTTGAAAAACCGAAGAAATACGATAACGCAGACGATTATTTCAGACACAACCCCGAAATAATAAAGCGTGAACAGCAGACGCTCGCACATATCCCCGTAACGCTTCCGCTTTTGTCTGAGGAACGTCCGGTCGTTGATATAAAGCCCGAAGAACCGACCGAAACGGTAAAGGCTGAAAAAATATACGGCGACAGCACAATAAAGACCGTTTCACTGCACAGCACACGCTCGGACTACAGCGCAAGACCCGAAGAAAACACAGGTGAAGCTATTGACGAAATACCTTTGCCAAAAGAGCCGCACATCCCGTCATATAAGGCGGTAAGCAGCAGTGTTGTTGTCACCGTTGACGATGATACGGACGATATTTCCGTAACAGCACCGCAAACTGACGAAGGCTTCAGATTTATAAATGCAAAGCCGGTAACGGTTGAAAGGATAGACGAGCCGAAGCCCGAAAAAACAAGTGTCCGTGTTATCGGAGAGTTTTTAAAGACCTATATACTGTGCGAGGTCGGTGAGGAGCTTATAATAATCGACAAGCACGCCGCCCACGAACGCATAAGGTTTGAAAAGCTGAAAGAGGAGTTTATCACCACCTCACAGCTTCTTATAGACAAGACGGAGCTTAAACTTTCACCTGCCGAATATGAGGCACTGCACGAGTATTACGAATATGTGGAGCAAAGCGGTATAGAGCTTGTTTTCTGCGATGACAGCACAGTGCAGATAACCGCAATGCCGTCCGTAGTGAAATGTTCGCCGCAGGAAATAGTAGCCGATGTCGCACAACGGCTTATGAATACTGCCACCGACCAGAAAGGCGCTCTTTTTGATGATATGCTTCATACGATGGCTTGCAAGTCGGCAATAAAGGCGCACGATGATACGGATATTCTCGAATTGCAGGCGCTTGCGCAGAGGGTGCTGAATGATAAGACTATCCGCTTCTGCCCGCACGGCAGACCGGTTATGACCTCGCTTTCAAAATATAAGATAGAACACTTCTTCAACAGGAGTTGAGTTATGGATAAACAGTTTATCGTAGTGGTATGCGGACCTACAGCATCGGGCAAGACCGCTCTTTCGGTAGAGCTTGCAAAAAGGCTTTCGGGCGAGATAATCTCAGCCGATTCCATGCAGATATACAAGGGTATGGATATAGCCACCGCAAAGCCGACCAAAGAGGAAAAGCAGGGCATACCGCACTACCTTATGGATTTTCTCGACCCGCACGACAGCTTTTCGGTTGCCGACTATGTGAAAGCGGCACACGGTATTATCGCAGATATAGCGGCAAGAGGAAAGCTCCCGATAATAACCGGCGGCACAGGACTTTATATAAGCTCTCTTATCGACAATCTGAGCTTTGAGGAAACCGAGTGCGACTACGCATACCGTGACGAACTGCGTAAGCTGGCGCAGGAAAATGGCAACGGCTTTCTGCTCGGAATGCTCCGTGAAACTGATCCCGAAACGGCGGAAAAACTTCACGAGAACAATCTCAACAGGATAATAAGAGCGCTTGAGGTCTACAAGACTACGGGAAAGACAATGAGCGAACAACAGCGCCTTTCAAGGCTTGCCCCTTCGCCGTATGAGCCGTGTATGATACAGCTTGACTATGACAGGGAAACGCTGTACGACCGCATAAACAGACGTGTTGACATAATGCTTGCCGAAGGGCTTATAGACGAGGCAAGGCAGTTTATGAAACAGTCTGATTATCCCACTGCGGCACAGGCGATAGGTTATAAGGAGCTTATGCCGTATCTTAAAGGCGAAAGCTCTCTTTCACCTTGCGTCGAGCGGCTGAAGCAGGAAACCAGAAAATATGCAAAGCGTCAGCTTACATGGTTTCGCCGTGACGAAAGAATCCATTATATCAAGGCTGACGGAGGAAAGAACTTTTCGCAGATTGTTGACGAGGCAATAGATTATATCGGCAGTGCAAGAAACAAAAGCAAGTGATATTCCCGTCTGTCGAAAAAATCTTCTCAAACTGTCATAAAGCTATGGAATTTTCAATCAATATGTGTTACAATATAAGTTAAGCTATCTGTAGCTGTGATTTATCACAAAAACAGTTATGATTTTATTTTATTTTATGTTCCGCAAAAAAAGCGGAGAAAAAGAAAGGACGTAATCAAAATGGCAAAGGAACTCAATTTACAGGACGTATTTTTAAATCAGGCGAGAAAAGAGAAGATACCTGTAACTATCTACATCACAAACGGCTTTCAGTTCAAGGGACTTGTAAGAGGATTTGACAACTATACGGTTATCCTTGATACAGACGGAAAGCAGAACCTGATATACAAGCACGCAATCTCGACAATAACACCGCTCAGAGCCGTATCGATCCTTGACGCATTTGACAAGGCAGACGGTGACGAAGCAAAAGAATAAGGTCATATGGACAGGACATTAACGACAAAGCTCATAACGATCGTTCTTGCGATTTTTCTGCTTGTAACAGTTGTGAGTCAGTTCTTTGTCGGCACAGAGCATTCATACAGGACAGAAGTGGCTCTGAGGTACGATTCGCAGGATACTATAGAGTTCTATGGTGTGTTTGCCCGTAACGAGCATACGGTAAGCCGCAGTACAAACGGTATCATTCAGTATGCGCACGAGGACGGCTCTAAGGTCGGAAAGAACAGCGTGATCGCAAATACCTACAGTTCGGCGTCTGATATCACGCTTACTGCGGATATCAAAAATCTGCAGAAAAGGATAGATACCCTTACCGATGCACAGAGCCTTGCAGGTACTGACAATTCACAGATAGAAGCGTTTGACAAGCTGATAACCGAAAAGCACAGCAAGCTTATCCGGGCTATAAACAGCGGAGATTATTCTGCTGTTGCCGATATAAAGTACGAACTGCTCAATCTTCAGAGTAAGCGTGATATGGTCAAGGGTAAGGTGACGGATTATTCATCTGTGATTTCATCGCTCAATGCAAGGATAAAGACGCTGGAGTCGAGAATATCAGCCGAGCCGGCAAGTGTATTGTCGGAAGAGACCGGCTATTTTGTAAGCAGTATCGACGGATATGAAAGCAAGATAACCTACGACAATATCGGAACAATTACTCCTGCCGAAATCGCCGAAACGGTAAAGAATCCAAAGACGGCGTCTGCATCCGGAGATATTATCGGTAAGATGATTGAGGACTATAAGTGGAAGTTTGCAGCAACATTCACCGAAGGACAAGCCGCCGTTCTTACAGAGAACACAAACGTGCAGATAATTGTCGGTGCAGATCAGTCCGAGATAACCGCAAAGGTTGAAAATATCGAAAAGCACGGAGATGATTATGTGGCGGTATTTTCGGCGGACGATCTGAATTCAACTATTGCGTCATCGCGCGTGGGACGTTTCAAACTGCTTGTCGACAGTTATAATGGCATACGCATAGCGTCATCTGCGATACACTTTGATAAGGACAATAATATAGGCGTCTATATCAAGAGCGGTACACAGGCACAGTTTGTGAAGATCGAGCGCATCTATTCGAGCGAGGATTATGTAATTGTCCGTGATACCACAGGTAAGAGCGGCTATCTGTCGCTTTATGACAACGTTATAGTTGAAGGGAAGGATCTTTATGACGGAAAGAATCTCTAAATCCGCCGAAGAAACCACACTTGAAGATATAAAGCTTAACTACGAGGCTGTAAGACAGAACGTGGCAGAGGCAATGGATAAGGCAGGCCGCCGTGATAAGGTACATATCATGGCAGTTACAAAGACAGTACCCTGTGAAAAGATAAACTATGCCGAGAGCCTTGGCATAGACCTGCTTGGTGAGAACCGTGTGCAGGAATTTCTCGGAAAATACGAAAATTATTCGGAAAAATCCGAAATTCATTTCATTGGGGGCTTGCAAAAAAACAAAGTAAAGTATATAATTGATAAGGTGAGTATGATTCATTCGGTAGACAGCGCAGACCTTGCGGCTGAGATAAACCGCAGGGCAGGTCAGCACGGATTGAATATGGACATACTGATTGAAGTCAATATAGGCGGTGAGCTGTCAAAAGGCGGAGTATCGCCAACAGAGCTCATCGAAACGGCAAAGGTCGTATCAGGGCTTGAAAACGTCCGCATAAGAGGGCTTATGACCATTCCGCCCGCAGGGGGCAATGAAAAGTATTTTGCGGCTATGCAGGAGCTTTTTGAAAACGCAAAACAGAAATATTCTTTCCTTTCCGGCATGGACACGCTGTCAATGGGTATGTCGGGGGATTATATATCAGCCGTAAAGTACGGCTCAACGATAGTCAGGATAGGCAGCGGTCTGTTTGGCTACAGGAATTATTCTATATAAACAAAAAACGGAGGTAAAGACCAATGAGCGCATTCGAGTCATTCAAGAATTCTTTTAAGAAGTGGGGCGGCCCCGATGAAGAGGACGATTACACAGCTGAACCCGAAAAGCAGGAAGCACCCGAGATGCCCGCACGCAGTGCAGGACAGTCCTCAAACTCAAGCAAGATCTATACTTACAACGCAAGCACAACACTGCACCTTGTTGTAAACAGACCCAAGAAGTTCAGTGACGCAGGTGAGATAGCAGAGCTTTACAAGAACAAAACAACAGTTATCCTTATGTTCAATAACACAAATAAGGATACAGCTAACCGTCTTATCGACTTCCTCGGCGGCGTAAGCTACATCACAGGCGGCGAAATAAGAAGAATAGGCGAAACTACATATGTACTTGCTCCTTATAACGTTGATATTTCAGGCGAGTTCATAGACGAGATAAGCAACATTTCAGGCGAGGACATCTTTGACGAAATAGGCTGAGATGACTGAAACCGGTTTGAAAAAAGACCTTATGAATGCGGCGAGGGATTGTATTAGCAATTCCCGACCGTATTTCACACGTTTTTTGTCTGAAAGCGAGTTTGCTCAGGCACAGGTGATAAGTTTTCCGAAAGATGTGAGCGCAGTGTTCTGCGGCGGTGCGGAAAATCGTGATCCGCTCAGATGTTGTCTTGGGCTTTTCCCGTCGTTTTACTTTGAAAACGATGATATTTACGGATATGACGTCACGGTGGCAGAGATGTTTCCGATAAAGGCAGTTACGCTTGTCTATCGCCGTGAGGATACGATAACTCACCGTGATGTGCTGGGTTCGCTTATGGCACTGGGCATAGAGCGTGATACGGTAGGCGATATTTTTGTTGCGGAAGGCACAGCGGCTGTATTCGTATATGAGAAGATAGCTCCGCTGATCTCGGACAGCCTTACGAAAATCGGCAGGGTCGGAGTAACAACCGAAACAGATATAAAAGCAGGTTTTACGTTACCTGAAAGAAAATACGAAGAGCTTTCGCTGTCGGTGGCATCACTGCGCCTTGACAACATTGTCAGGAGCGTGACAGGCACCTCACGGACGGCGGCAGTCGAAAAGTATATTATGCCTCAGCTTGTACAGCTGGGCGGTACGGTCTGTACCGATGTATCAAAACAGCTTTGCGAGGGCGATATCTTTTCCGTCAGAGGAAAAGGAAAGTTCCGTCTGGAAAGCGTCGGCGGAACAGGCAGAAAAGGCAATATACATATTACAGTGAAAAAATACATTTAGGAGGATTTTTTCCGTGAATGCTAAAGATATAGTATCAAAGGAATTTGACACAGTAAAGCGCGGCGGTTATGATGCCGCAGAGGTAGACACTTTTTTAAAGGATGTTTCTATCGAATACAAGAAGATGCAGAATGAGAACGAAGAGCTTGAGAAGAAGCTTGAAGTTCTGGCAGAGAAGATAAGAGAGTACCGCAAGGATGAAGATGCGCTGAGAGATGCGCTTCTTATAGCCAAGAAGCAGGGTATCGCAGTAGTAAACGAGGCTAAGGAAGACGCTGAGAAGATAAGAAAAGAAGCCAAGGAAAAGGCGGACAAGACTATAAAGGACGCTGACGCACTTGCTGCAAAGAAGAAGGAAATTTCAGAAAAGAACCTTGCAGAAGCAAACGCCAAGGCTAAGCAGATCGTTGACGAGGCAAACGCTAAGGCTGACGAGATCCACACAATAATGATGCAGCAGACAGAAAGAGAACAGATAGTTCTCCAGCGTACAAGAAAAGAAGTTCAGGACTATACAAACAAGATCCTCGCCGCATACAGCGCTCATATCGAGAATATAAAGAATATGCCCAAGGCTTGCGAAAATGAGTTCGTGATCAATACGGCAAAAGAAGTTGAGGCCAGAAAGCCTGAGGACAGCGCTTTTGCAAAGAAGCCTGCACCTGCTCCTGCTCCGGCAGCTCCCTCGGTAAAAAAGCCTGAGGAAAAACCTGCACCCAAGGCAGAAGCTAAAGCTGAAACAAACAAGCCTGAAGAAGACAAAGCTAAGAGTGATTCTGTGCTTTTCAGTCTGAAGAATGAAAAGGATGAAAAGAAGGCTCCCACAGCAGAGCTTGAGTTCGGCAAAAACAAGTAAATACATAGGAATATACGTCTGACAACGAAAGGAACTAAGAATAAATGCTATATATCGCTCTTGCGGTGACCGCAGGACTTATAGGGCTCGACCAGCTCACCAAGATACTGATTGACAGCAATATGGAGCTTCATCAGTCAATACCGATAATATCATTCGGAGATACACATGTGCTGAATATCACATATGAGAGAAATCCCGGTGCGGCTTTCAGTATACTTGAGGGTAAGCAGACATTTCTTGTGATATTCACGGCGATAATTATTGTCGCTATGCTCTATCTTATGATATCGAAAAGGGTCAAGCGCCCTACTTACGTCTGGTCAATGGCGCTCATTGTTGCCGGCGGACTGGGAAACCTTATAGACAGGGTTATAAGGGGTGAAGTGGTTGACTTTATTGATGTAAGGATAATCAACTTTGCTGTATTCAATGTAGCCGATATATGCGCAGTACTCGGCGCTATAGGGCTTCTCTTATTCGTTGTAATTGATGAGATAAAGGAACAGAAAAACAAAAGATCGGCAAAGAAGAACAAAAATGCCGATGACAAGGAACAGAACACTGCCGCAATGAAAGCAGAAACGGTAAGTGAGGAAAAATAACACCGCTACGGAGGGTAATATTGCATTACGAATTTACCTGTAAAACAGGCGGCGAAAGAACAGATAAATTTCTTGCTTTGCAGGATACAGGAATAACACGATCAGCAGCCGCCGCTCTTATTGAGCAGGGCTGCTGTCTTGTAAACGGGAAAAATGCCGCCAAAAATCAGAAACTGAAAGCGGGGGATGTTGTAACGCTGGATGTGCCTCAGGCACAGCCTGCAGATATTCTCCCTGAAAATATACCGCTTGATATAGTCTATGAGGACAGCGATCTGCTTGTGGTGAATAAGCCCAAAGGCATGGTTGTGCACCCCGCTCCGGGACACTACAGCGGAACGCTTGTCAATGCGCTGATGTATCACTGCGGCGACAGTCTTTCGGGAATAAACGGAGTTATCCGCCCCGGAATAGTACACAGGATAGACAGAGACACGAGCGGACTTCTGATAGTTGCCAAGAATGACACGGCGCACAATGTGCTTGCCGGGCAGATAAAGGTACACAGCTTCACAAGAGAATATATGGCTGTGGTGCAGGGCATTATCAAGGAGGACGGTACGGTAAATGCCCCGATAGGCAGGCATAAGACAGACCGTAAGAAGATGTGCGTTACTACCGAAAACTCAAGAGAGGCGGTAACGCATTACTTTGTAGAGCAGACGTACAGGAACAATACGCTGGTAAGACTTCGCCTTGAAACCGGAAGAACGCATCAGATAAGGGTGCATATGGCGTATATAGGACATCCGGTCACAGGCGATGAGGTGTACGGAAACGGCAGTCCGAAGTGGCTGTGCGGTCAGTGCCTGCACGCAAAGAAGATAGGATTTGTCCACCCTAACGGTCAGTATATGGAGTTTGACAGCGAGCTTCCGGACTATTTTCAGAAGCTGCTGAAAAACCTTGAAACGCAGAAGACAGAGATATAAAACGGCATAAACAAAGGAAAAGAAGACTATGGATTTCAGAAATGTGATAATCATGAGCGACCTTGACGGCACGCTCCTGGACGACAAGAAAGAGATTTCGCCGAGGGATATGGAGTCGATAAACGATTTCTGCGACAAGGGCGGAATGTTCACGATAGCGACGGGCAGAGGCTACTCTATGGCACGGCCGGTTGCGGAAAAGCTGAAGCTGAGGATACCTGCGGTCATTTTCAACGGCTCTGCGGTGTACGACTTTGACAACGACGAATTTCTGTGGCAGTGCGAGGTCACGCAGAAAGCCAGAGATTACATAAAGCTGGTAATGGAAAAGTTTCCCAATGTGGGCATCGAGGTACTGCATAAGCACACGGTCTACGTCCCTGCGCTGAACGATGTGGAGAGGGCGCATATGGCGCTTGAGAATGTGCATGGCGATGTGTGCAGTCTTCACGATATTCCGCATGAGGGCTGGCTTAAGGTGCTGTTTGCATACCCTGAGGACAAGATGCCGGAGCTTGTGAGGTTTATAAACGAACATTGTGCAGAGGGGACGAACAGGGTGCTGTCAGCGCCGTTCTTCTATGAGCTGTTGCCGGAAGGAGTGAGTAAGGCTTACGGTTATAAGCAGTTACTCAGAGTAACAAACAGCGAGGATAGATTCACTGTTGCGGCGGGCGACTATCCGAATGACGCTGAAATGGTTCGCAGTGCGGATCTGGGCGTTGCTGTAAGCAATGCGCATGATGATGTAAAGGCGGCGGCTGACATCATTATCGGCTCAAATAACGATGACCCGATGACGCATATAATTGAGAAAATAAAGCAACTGTAACGCATGGTACAAACCTGTGGTTCATTTTGGTACAGTTTTGGTATGACATCTGAAAAATATCCGCACAGCAGCGGCTTATCGGGAAAAATGGCTTGGAATACAATTTTTGTAAATGAAATGTCGTAGTGAATAGGTTATCTGAAATGCAGAAGAAAAAGTATGAATTGTTATTATAACTGACTGATAACATTATCGTGTTAAATTGATATTTAATATTTCAGTGATTTATCATTGCCGACCAGGAAAGGAGAATTATATGAAACAGGAGCCTGATTACAAGCTGAAAAAACGCATGGAACGCATTGAGCACGAAAAGAAAATGAGCAGGACATATAACCGTAACTGGATCATATGTATCGGGTCACTGGCAATTATTATACTTGCGATTTTCGTGTTCGGGGGAAAATGATAATAATTTTGTCATAGAATTTGTTTTATTGTGTCAGTTAATTATTGACAATCGGAAATTGTAGTGATATAATTATGATAGTATATGGCGTAGATATTGCAATCGATCGGTGAGAGAAGTGCGTTGATATCAGGGGCATTATATATGATATTTAAGGCATAGCTTGCTGTGAGGCGCTGTGCCTTTTTTTTGTTTAATATATCTAAGGAGGAAATAATATGAAGCTAAGGAAAATAACTTCAGGAATAATGGCGGCGATTATGGCTATTTCTGTGGTAGGCACGCCGGTAGGTGATATATTCCCTGAAGTAAGTAAAAAAATCAGTGCGTCGGCGACACCCGAAGAAACTGCGCTTGTAAAGGCGAGTGCGACAGGGTACAGCTATACGATAACTCCGCTTCTTGCTCCGTTTAATGAATATTTCTTTGTAAAGACGGACAATCCCGATCCTACATCGTTCAGATTTGCAGATAAGACCAGTGTGTATATTGAAGATGAACCGAGCGTTATAAGTGCCGCGTGGGATTCCTGGGACGATAAGCCATACATTTATCAGGACATAAGATATCAGAACAAGAATACCGGCAGAGTGGACGGCGGTTACATTTTCTGCGGTTCGTATACTGACGGCGGAGAAATAGTATTACAGACAAAGAGCGGTTCGGACAGTTATAATGTTACCTGGAACGATACCAAGATAAAGCTTAAACTTCCCGCTCTTAAAGATGATGTTGATTATCTGATTGACAGATATGCGACAAAATCATCTTTCTTTGACAATATGGATGCGGTGCAGGAAGGATTTTCATCTATATGCCTTTACAGCGGCTCGTACATCAAAGGAAAGCTGAAACGTGCTACCGATTACTGGGGAATGTCAACATCGCCACATAAGGATCAGCTTTTCTATATCCAGTCGCCTTATACACGCGAGGACAGCAGACCGCTTTTTGCCAGCGCAATATATCCCTACCGTTATGATTCACTCGGTTTCCCGAGTGTTATGTCAATTGTTGCAAAGCGGCTTGACAGCTCGGCTCAGATTTCGTGGGACGATGATTATCATTATATGGTGAATGTTACTTATAAGGGCAATACACGTTCATACGGAGGTCAGGGAAACGGCAAAGGACAGGGCATCAGCGAAGACAAGATAAAGCAATATTACACCTTCGGAAACGGTGGCACAAAAATCACTCTTGAAGGTACAAAGAAACTGCTCAACGAATACTCGCAGGTTGAAATGAAAGATGATGTTCCCCGTGCAGGTTCAATAACGTGGAAGAGCATATATAATACCGTAGGAAATGGTTCGTGGGTGCGCCTGATAGAAATCACAGGTATATTCGGCGGCTCGCAGATAGGATACAGCTATCTTTACAGAAACGGCGACGGAAGTAATTTCTACACTGACAGCGCAGGCAACAGCGGATCTGAAATATACTGGGGCGGCGATCTCGGATACGCTTCGGACGTATGGGTCGACGGAAGATATGTTGACGCATGGGAAGGCTATGTTCCGGGCGAAAAGTTCGAGGATCACCCTCACAGCGATATACTGCTGAAAATGTCTGTTCCTCAGATAAAATACGAATATGAAAATATTTATAACGAGGAAACAGGTCTTTATGATACTGATTTCACTATAATTTCTGTAAGCGAGGTGCAGAAAAGCGTACTGTTCAGTTATCAGTCAGACAAAAATCTTTGGCGTTGTATTGATGTAGATAAATTATACGATGATGACTGTGCAAGTTATTATGATGTTGAGTATTTAGTGGGTGAAGGACTGCTTGACAAGAAATATCTCAGGGATTATGTGCTAACGTCTGATGATGTGGCAAAGCTGAAGGTTGACAGAAATACAAATAAAATTCCCGATGATTATTACATTTACGATCAGACGGTAAGACCCGGAACAAGTCTTAAAAATCACACGCACGACTATGTTACCGATTCTGTTGTAAAGCCTACATACACGGCACAGGGTTACACGCTTCAGAAGTGTAAGATATGTGGTGCGGGAAAAAAGATCAATTACACCGCAAAGCTCACACTTTCAAAGGTGACAGGCTTCAAGGTTAAGTCAATATCCAGTACTAATGTGACCTTGCAGTGGAACAAGAACAGTGCCGCAAGCGGTTACGAGATAGAGCAGTACAAGAGTGGTAAGTGGGTCAATGTTGCGAAGATAAGCGGCAATTCAACTCTTACTTATACTGTCAAGGGATTAAAAGCAGGAACAGCAGGTTATCAGTTCAGGATAAGAGCCTACAGGACTGAGGGCAAGAATAAGGCTTACAGCGGCTATTCATCGATAGTCAAGGTAAATACCAATCCTTACGGAGTAAGCGGATTCAAGTGTTCGTCAAAGACAAGCACCTCAGTGACATTAAAGTGGAACAAGGGCACGACTGCGAGCGGCTATCAGTTACAGCAGTACAAGGGTGGCAAGTGGGTAACTATTTATACGGGTACTAAGGCTACCAACACAAGCTATACTGTTAAAAAGCTCAAGGCAGGTACGGCAGGCTACAGATTCAGAATAAGAGCGTACAAGACCTACGGAAATACTAAGCAGTACGGCTCGTGGAGCCGTGAGGTTAAGGTTAACACCAACCCTTACGGCGTAGGCGGATTCAAGGCTAAATCCACAGCCAAGACTTCAATAACGCTCGGCTGGAACAAGGGTACAACCGCAAGCGGCTACCAGTTACAGCAGTACAAGGGCGGTAAATGGGTGACTGTTTACACGGGTACTAAGGCTACTTCTACAAGCTATACGGTCAAGAGACTGAAGGCAAATACAAGCTATAAGTTCAGAATAAGAGCGTATAAGACTTACGGAAATACTAAGCAGTATGGCTCGTGGAGCAAGGTGCTTACGGTTAAGACGAAGAGGTAAGCGGTTAAAATCAAACAGTTAAAATCGGGTATCGGTGTAAAAGCCGGTGCCTGATTTTTTGTGCAGTGAAATTTATCAGAGACAGCCGGCACACAAAGTCGCACTGTGTCATAAATTGAAACGGGTACCCGGAAAAACTTATTTCAAGGAGGAAAAGCAATGGCAACATTCACAAACGTTGCTACCCTTTCGTATAACGGCACGGTAGTAAATTCAAACGTAACCACAGGCGAAATACAGCAGACGCTGTCCGCAACAAAATACGCCCTTTCCGAAACCTACAGTCCCGACAGCGATATAACCTATATCGTGAATATCGTCAACAACGGCAGTACGGTTTTTTCAAACCTCACGCTGACCGATAATCTAGGTGCGTATGCCTATGAAACGAATACGGTATATCCGTTGAGCTACACGGGAGATATCCGCTTTTTTATAAACGGTGTTCTCCAGACTGCTCCGACAGTTACCGCAGGACCTCCGCTTGTTATTACAGGCATAAATGTTCCCGCAAATTCGGAGGCTCAGATCGTCTATAAGGCGAAAACCACTGCGTATGCGCCGCTTGATACCGAATCATCTATTACCAATAACATTACGGTAACGGGTGGTGGAATCGCAGAACCCGTTACTGCAACCGAAACAGTCAATGCGGTTGTCGGTGCAATTCCTGATATCGAAAAGGCGCTCAACCCGCTCGTAGTCAGCGAAAACGGTCAGATAACCTATACGTTTACAATCACCAACAAGGGCAACACAGCGATCACACAAGCAGATAATGTTGTACTGCGTGATGTGTTCAATCCCATTCTGAAAGGTATTACGGTAAGCTATAACGGCGCGCCTCTTGCCGATACGGGGTACACCTATAATGAAAACACAGGTGTGTTTGAAACGGCTCAGGGCGCAATAACAGTACCTGCGGCAACATTCACAACCAACGCCGACGGCACAATAGCCGTAACGCCCGGCAAAACGACAGTTACGGTTACAGGCACACTCGGATAAATTGTTATAAGCAAATAATCGGCGGAGCGGCACGGCACTATGCTGTGCCGCTCAAACTGCGGAAAAACCTCTTGTAAGTATAAAATGGGATGTAGGGTATTTCTTGCCAAAAGCTGTAAGCAAGGACGCTTATATCAGCTGAATCTAGCCGTTATGCATGGATGCACAAATGGCTGTCGATGCACAGACGCAACGGCACAAACAGCTGACTTTGCAGAAATGCAAAACCGGCAGAGCAAGCAATGCTAAACACCCCATTTTTCACAACGATAGAGGTTTTCGTCTTGTGCGCTTGTAAACATTTCCACTCGCTTTTTACCGTTTTCCGCAGGGTCGCAGGTAATGCTGTTCATCCCTGACATCGTGAGTAATTATATCAAAACCGCAGAGGAATAAAACAGGGTAAAGAGGAAAGTGAAAAATCTTTCCGTTTTTATACGTCAGATTTTGCTTTGATATCCAATATCTTTGTATTGAAATATATGCTTGAATCGTGTATAATAAGAACATCTCCTGAGGGAGAAATACATAAGGAGGTCGTTACAATGTGCAATTTCTTTAACGTATGCAGCTTTGCAGACCTTTGCAATGCTATAAAGGCGCTTTGCGGCAAGTTCGGCTGCTGATTGCGGCTATGTTCCCCGTTTCTCTGATCCGTTGAAACGGGAGGTATGATATATCATAAAAACAGCGGTAGCCTATGGTTGCCGCTGTTTTCATTTGTATATTTGTCCTCTGTTGCCTGCATTTGCAATGCGGTTTCACAGAGTTTAACATTTTATTGCATTTAGCCCCGTTTAGCGCAATTTCATCTCAATGGCGCACAAAAATGAAAAATCCCTAAAAACAGAAAAACCGCACTGCAAGCCAAATGGCTTAACAATGCGGTTTAACGTGGAGCTTGTGACGGGACTCGAACCTGCGACCTGCTCATTACGAATGAGCTGCACTACCAACTGTGCTACACAAGCGAAAGCATTTGCATATTATATTACTTAGCTCAAAATGTACTTGAAATAAGTAACGGAATATGATAAAATAAATATAGTCGCATTCGGGAGAACACCTCGAAATCGACTATATAATTATATCGTATTTTTATTTTGTTGTCAAGAGCTTTTTGACAGAAATGAGGCAATTTTGATAAAAAGGTCATCGGTTGCAAGAGCAGTGGGAGTTGTTGTCGGAATAGCGCTTATTGTACTTGCGGTTTTCCTTGCCGTTACTTCAATGCTGTTTTCTTTCGGTAGCGGTTCTGCACCGGATATATTTGGCTATAATGTTTACATAGTACAGGATAATGATTTCTACCGGCTTAAGGCAGGCACAGCCGCTATAGCGCAGAAGGTTTGGCCCGACGAGGTAAACAACGGAGAGCTTATAATATATAATCGGTATGAAAACGGCGGAGCACAGCTTGCGAAGGTAAATTCCTCCACGCTTAAGGAAGGTGTGATGAGTTTTGATGTTGAAACTCAAGGGGGAGAAAATATTACAATATCACAAAGTCAGCTTGTTGCAAGAGTTAACTATTGCAGTGATTTTCTCGGTGCGGTGATCGGTTTTGCAATGTCGCCGTTCGGCGTGATGGCTATTGCTATACTGCCGTGTCTTGCAATAGTTGCATTCGAGATAGTCAAATTCATTTTCTCAAAGCGCCCGGTGCCTGAGGTCGAGCCGGTCAGGATCCAGGAAGAAACACCTGTATATGCGCCTGTTGTAAACGATAAGCAGGAACAGGTAAAGGTTACTGCTAATAAGGCAAAGTTGCCTTCCTTATCGGATAAACCGGGTTTGCCGCATAAACCGCTTGCTGACGGCGTACACAGCAAGACCGATGAATTTACCGACCGCCTGAGGGCAAAGCACAGTGTGGCTGATACAGCCGATGAGATCAAAGACAAAGCAGATTTTTCTGATGCCGCAAAACGCAGAATGTCGGCAGACAGAAAGCAGACGGAGAAAATCGCAAAACCGGCAGAAGCTGTTACAGATCCTGTAGCGCCTGTCGGCAGACCTGCCCGCAGAGCTGCTCAGGTTCAGGAAAAGACAGAAGCGGATAAAATGTCTGTACCTGCTAATAAGGAAAAGCCTGCGGCGGGATCGGAGCCAGATATATCGCTTGTGTTCAGAGATGACGAGGACAAGAGATATGATATAGACGATATTCTTGCCGATATAGAAAAACGGCATCATTGACGGGCTGAAACACAGAAAGAAAAGTAAGAACGAAAGAGAGAACACTTACAATGAACAAAAAATCAGATACTGTGAATTCAGAGCTTCGTGACAAGCTGTTCATCGTATTGGCAATAACCGGCTGTATATCGAATATAGCGGGATTTACCGCAAATGCGGCGATATTCGGATTTACTCCCCAGACCTTATTCTGTGCGGCTTGTGCACTTATAATTATAGCATCGTCATTGGTCGGTTTTCTGACCGGAAGAACCTATGTCGCTACGATTATAATACTTCTTGTGCTTGGTTTTGTCGAGTTCCCGATATTGTATATCTCATACGGCGCAAGTACGGCGGTGTATATGCTTGTTGCGGAAATCGGAATTATCACTTTTATGAAACCGGTGCACAGAGTTGTAATGGGGGCGGCGGTGTTCGTTGCAGATATAGCCGCATTTGTTGTCAGAAGCAAATTTCCTCAGCTGAATATGGCTAATGACAATATGGAGCTTGACACGCTGTTTTCATTCGTAATAGCGTTTATAGGCATAATGGTTGCGGTCGCAATAGTAATAGTTCAATTTGAACGTCAGGCAAAACAGCTCAGTGAAATGGGTGAGGAGCTTACTCTCGCTGTGAATACCGATCCGCTGACCGAGATAAGAAACCGCCGTTATCTTATGCAGTATCTTGAAAAACAGACGGCGCAGATGGGCGATGAAAAGCACTGTGCGGTGCTTATAGACCTTGATCTGTTCAAGTCTGTAAACGATACATACGGTCATGTGTTCGGAGATAAAGTACTTAAGCAATTTGCAGATACGGTAAAGAAAAACCTGGGAGAAAACGATCTTATCGCACGTTTCGGCGGCGAGGAATTTATGATACTTTTCGGAACGGACAACGAGGAAGAGATCATAACGACAATGGACACAATCGGCAAGGAGTATGCGATTTTCTCGGAAAAAGAGAAAGGAAAGAAATTTACATTCAGTGCCGGAGGAGCGCTTTACGGCAAGAATAGTTCTATAACCGATATATTCACAACCGCCGACAAACGATTGTACGAGGCTAAAGCGGCAGGAAGAAATATGATCGTGATGGATTGAGAACAGAAAGATATAATGCCCCACCTCACCGGTGGGGCATTCGGTTTATAATAGAATTTTTTCAGCAATTTTGGCGTTTATTTAGAGCGACTGTTTCTGTCACTCTATAATCCATGTAACATTTACTGTTTCGGTTTCTATTGTAATAGGCGATGACAATTCATCGGAATAACTGCTTTCGCTTTCGTAACGCTCCATATAACTGAGACCTCTTTCAAATTCACGATATTTGATATTTGTTGCTATACTTTCGTGCTTCATTTCATCGATTCCGGTTATTTTCTCGCCAACCGTTTCCGCTATCATTTCTGCCTTTTTCCTTGAATCATCAAGTGCTTCTTTCAACAGCTCTTTGTGAATCTCTTCCTTGTTCGAAAGAAGATAATCATAATCAATCTCCGCATTGAAATTCTCATTACGGATTATCTGAGAAATGCTGTTTATGAATTTCATATCAAACGCAGTACGCAACGTGAAAGATCTTCTGGCTGACGATCTTCTTTTATCGTCATAGCGGCTCGATCTTTCAAGTGAATCTTCGTCCATTCGTATCTTGCTGATGTCTGCGCCTTTTGATGTGATTATTGACAAGAAATTTTCGCTTTGTCTTATTACTGTATCAATTGCATCGGATGAGTTCTTGTCGTCATTGTAAAATGTAACTGTCAGTTCAACAATGTCATAGCACACTTCACGCTCGGCTTTGCCTGTTATCATCAGTTTTCCCATACCTTTTCTCCTTATTGCATATGTTTATGAAAGATAACCGATTTATCTTTCTGTATCTGATTATATAACAAATGCTGTACATTAAAACGGACAAGAAATACCCGCAGAATTTTCGTAACTCTGCGGGTAAGATATTCAGTTTATATCTACAAAACTAAAGCTGTTGAAAAGTATTTCAAGAACGCTTGCATATGTTCTTTTGAAATCAAATGTTAATCCGTTTCCGTCGGTAAGAACACCGCGTTCACAGTTCTTGCCGCTGAATACAAAATATTCATTCCACGATGAACCGTCATAATAATAGGTTATTGTAATACCGCTGTCAAGATCACCGGTGTAGGTGCCGTTAAGTACACCGGTATCATTTGAGGAAAAATTCTTGACAGTCTTTGAATCGTTGTCGAACATATAATATACTGAATATTCACCGAGATCACGCTCATAAGCGTAATCATACACTGCTCCGGGTGAGTAGTCATCCTTTACGGCGTCTGCGGAACTTATGACTTCGGAAGAAGCGGCAGAAGAACTCGTTACAGACGAGGCAGAATTATCTGAAGAAGCTGAAGATTCTTCAGAGCTGTTATCCTGACTGTCTGAGGAAGAGCTTTCGTTGCCGGGCGTTTGATCATAAACGCCTACGCTAAGACTTGTGCAATGAAGATTTACTTTGTATGTGCTGTCGCCCGATACGTTTACATTCAGCGTTCCCTTGACTGTGTTGTCATCTTCGCATTCAAAACGGAATATGTGCCCGCCCTTTTTCAGCGTACAGGAATAGGTTTCTGTAGTTCCGTGAGCTAATGTTCCGAGTAAACTGTCATCTGCGTATATTTTTACGTTGTACTTGCTGAAAGCTATATTCCTGTCGCAATCTGCAACCAGTTCAACTTTATATTCCGGTACTCCGATAGAAACAGAGATCATATTATTGCCTTTATAGTCGGCTGTGAGCCTGTATCCGTCTTCGTTTTCAGCCGAATAGTGCTTTTCGCTTTCGTCCTCGTTATACACATAGCCGCCTTTTTTTACTTCTGCCACATAATCCTTGTATTTGTCGGCTGATATGCCGCCGAGATCCATTGATAACAGATCTTCGGAGTTTTCATTGATACAGCCGTTTTTATATTTAGGCTTTGGTAATAAATCGCCGAGAGGTGTGTCAGGCCATTTGATGTTATTGAGCGTCGGCGGGGAAGTAACGTCAATGCTCATTGTTGATTCATCCGGGTCAAAAGTAATCGATACACGGTAACCTTCGCTGTTGAAAGCACTGTATGTAACATCGCTTTTTTCCGGATCAACACTATAGCCTTTGTCTTCACAGCCGGAAACATAACTGTTGAAAGTTCCGGCATTGATACCATCAAGTCTGACGGTAAGTTCTTCCGCAGTATTGACCGTTATTTCACCTTTATCGGTGGATGGATCCGGCAATCCTGCCGATACAAGAACAACATCCGACCAGTTAAAACGCACCTCAGACGATTCGGGCGTTAATGACGAAGAGTTGTTTCCCTGTGCTTTTATGATAAACAATACAGTAAATCCAACTATAAAAAATACAACGGCGAATATCGCAAAGCCGATAACAAGTTTCATATCTGATTTTTCATTATCCGGTTTATCTATGCCTTTTTCTGTTTTGTCAGATATATCAGAAAGCTCATATTCGGTTTCCGGCTCGCCATTTTCTTCATCGGATAATTCGTGATGGTTGTCTGTTATTCTGATATCGGATTTGTTAGATCTGCCTGCTTTGTTTTTGTCGGTGTGCGCCTTCTCGTTTTTGTTCTCGTCTTTGTGTATTACCTGTGCTCCGCAATTAGGGCAGGAGTTGGCGTTATCCGGAATGATCGAGTCACAGTATTTACATTTCATTGATATAGTCTTCCTTATTTTATATAGTCGGTATCGGCGGCGGAACAGGTCTGTTTACAAGAGCGGCAAGCTCTGCAACCGAGTCTGCTCTTGCCCAGGAAGCCATACCGTTTTTCCATACAAGCGTTTCGGCTGTAAGCTGGCCGTTTGCGGCAAGCTGAGCCATAGTGTTCATATCATAAGGTCCTGTTGTCTGACCGTTTATGGCTATATGATAAGTAACCGAAGGTATCGGTGGGGGAGTGCCGGGTGTCGGCTGAGCAGTGGGGTTTACCGCGCCGCTATTTGTCATACCGGCATTATTTGTTCCGTTTATGCCGCTCATGGCGTTGTTCATAGCGCCTGCCATATTCTGACC